>ERZ1740062.462-NODE-462-length-22460-cov-6.680473_pt1 | contig 22460 bp, 10 predicted proteins | sample MGYA00581741_ERZ1740062 | MGnify/ENA primary metagenome ERZ1740062 (study PRJEB43018, sample SAMN04849747) | marine metagenome | isolation source: floating plastic debris | place: Pacific Ocean | collected 2008-09-01 | study: EMG produced TPA metagenomics assembly...
GAAATCAATCGAAAGCTCAGCCGCATGCGGCTACATATCCAGCATCAAGCTCATGACCCGACGCCTGGCAACCTACTGCTACCTCGCATGAACTTTTGAATCGGGCTCTAAGAGCGGCGAAGCTGGGACTTTGCGAACACGGGGGCTCGAAGCCGCACCCTTTCCAGAACTAACCTGCCAGAAACGTTTCTTGGCCAACAAAGCCTGCAACCGCTCATGGGCTCTTTGAGATATGCACCAATACGCGCCCTTTCTCGACCCTCACGGGGAAAGTCGCCAAGTCGATCGTCGCCGGAGCGCCCTTGGCTTTCCCGGTGCGCACACAGAACCTGCCCTGGTGCCATGGACATTCGATGATGCCATCGATCACCAACCCATCGGTTAGGAGTTCTTCCTCGTGGGTGCAAAGAGCCGACGTCGCAAAAAACTCCCCACCGAGATTATAGATCGCGATCTTGCGGCCGCCTATCTCTACTCCGATCAGGTCTTGATCTTCGATGTCATCACATGCGGCTGCGTCGATCCAGGTATCGGTCATCGTGGGTCCTTCAAAGGTGTCTACTCGGCAGCGACGCCAGCACTTTGCCAAGTGACGCCTTCATGGCGGCTGATTTTGCTCAACACTTCGGCATGAACGGCGGGATAGCTTTCGCCGACAGGATGCATCTTGTCGCGGACAACGCCATGTAGATCGCCCAACGCGTGGAAGGGCACCATCGGCGCCAGGTGGTGCTCGGCATGATAAGGCATGTTCCAGAACAGGAACCGGACGGCGCGGGTGGTCAGCGTCGTCCGGGTGTTCTCACGCAGATCGCCGCCTTCTGGACATTCGCCATGCTCGGCGATTCGCATCCAACGCATGAACGGCTCTCCGACGAAGCGCGGGATGATCCAAAGAACCAAAGGCGCCAAAGTGCCGACCCAGATCGCGGCAATGGCGATGGCAGCGTAGATCGCAAGGATCACGCGGGCCTCTGCAGTAATGCGCGGGATCTCGCTTTCAGGATAGTAATATCGTTGTTTCGGATCAATGTAGCCAAACGGATGGCTTAGAAACCACAGAATGTTCCGCTTCCAGAACTGCCATCCCGCCACGTAGATCACATAGTCCAGAACAGTCATGCGCTGAGGCAGCATGTCGGGATCCCGTCCGCGGATCTGTGTGTATGTGTGGTGTGTCGCGTGCGCATAGCGAAACACGGTCGGCGGCACCATGTAGATCAGGCAGACGGTCCAGTAGACCGCCTCGTTCAGCCAGCGGGTCCGGAAGGGAGTACCATGGCTGCATTCATGCACCGGAGCAAACAGGAACGCCATCACGACCGCGTGCGCCGCCATGGCCGGAACAATCCACCAAGACCCGAGCGCCTGCCAGACCAGAACGCCGGTCAGCATCAGCAGCGCCATGTGACCGCAGAAATGGATCAAGCCTGCGCGATCCGTGCGTTTCATGAAGGGTTTCAGAGTCTTTCTGTCGATAATTAGGTCCCGACCAAAGGCGGTCTCGGTCATCTGCTCCATGGTCGACATCGGACGCTCCTGATTAACAATCTCGGACGTGGCGATATTGCACACCAACTCCGGGAAGGATTATTTCGCTGTGATGCCCGTTCCCAGCAAACGGAAAAAGGTGGATGATAAATCGAATCATTCGACCTATGATCTGGCATGTCTGGCAACTTACCCGCGATGAACAGCCTGCGCGCCTTCGAGGCAGCCGGGCGGTTGGGTAGCTTCAATCTTGCTGCAGATGAACTTGCGCTCAGCCCGTCCACTGTCAGCTATCGGATCCAAAAGCTAGAGCGCGAGTTGGGGATACGCCTGTTCGAACGGATGACGCGGAAAGTATCGCTCACAGATGATGGTCACACTTTTCTACAGGCAGTCACGCAATGTCTGGCGGAGTTGCGCGCGGGTGTAGAGCGTATTAGTGGCGAGGCGCTCAATCCGCTGGTCGTCACGCTCAGCACGTATTTGGCAACACGGTGGCTGTCGCCAAGGCTGTCCAAATGGACGTCGTCCCGACGGGGCGGTCCGGTCCACTTACACCACGACTTTCGCGATGGAGCACGGGGCAGCGACGTCGTGATCGTCTGGAGCAGAGATGCCGTATTCAACCATTCGGCGAACCTGCTTTTTCCGACAGATATGTCGGTCTATTGTTCACCTGAAATCGTCAAAGTGATGCGAGAGCCGGATGATGTTTTGAAGCATCCATTGCTGGCAGCTGAGCCCCATATGGATCCCTGGCCAGACTGGATGGAGGCAGCGGGGCTCGAATGGCCTGATCGCGCCAAGATCGTACGGATGCCAGACTCAAATGTGCGTATCCGCGCTGCGGCGGATGGACATGGTGTCGTTCTAGCCAATCACTTGATTGGCGCAGAGATCGCCGCGGGTCAGTTAATCCGTCCCTTTGATGTTGCAGTACGAGGACCGGGATTTCATGTTCGGGAACAGTCCACGACCCCAGAGCGGTCACAGGACTTTGTCCGGTGGCTGAGAGTCGAAGCCAGCGCGTACAACGCCCAAATCAGCTGAGTTTGTCGATTTCTTCCTGAAAGCGGTCGAATTCATCATCGGTGATGCCAACGGTGTGCCGCTCTTCAGGGAACCTGCCGGACCGAACATCCTCAGCGAACTCGCGATAGGCGGCGATCCTTTCGGCCTGCAGCCGCGCATACTCTGCCTCGAAGTCTCGATAGACTTTCGCGTGGCGTGGGACATGACCTGAGTTCTCGCCCAGAAGATCAGCCGAGAAGAGGTATTGCACGTCGCATCCCGAACCCGCCCCCATCGAGATCATGACAAGTGACGAGCGCCGGGAAATCTCGGTCGCGATCCGATGGGGAACGACCTCGATTTCAACGCCTACGGCGCCGGCATCTTCATACCGCTTAGCCTGTCGAAACATCTCGACCGCCTGTTCCGAAGTCTTGCCAACGGCCCGAAAGCCACCCGCCCAGGTCGCAAGTGGCGGCACGAGCCCTATGTGACCGAAGACCGGAATGCCTTGCGCGGCCATGGCGGACACGAAGTCCAGGCTTTGGGCTGTATAGACTGATCCCGCCCCGGCAGCCATGGCTCTGAAAGCCGCGTCAGTTATGATCTCTGCCGAGGCATACTGGCCATAGGGAAGCCCAGCCTTGTAGTGCATGTTGGGCGCGGCAGCGGTTATGTCCAGTGTGCCTGAATCATAAGGACCACCGATCATGTCGACGCCGGCTTGCTCCGCCGCTGCGGCCTGTTCGGCCGAAGTCACCTGAACATAGATCAGTTGATCCTGACCCTTTCGGGCTCTCATTTCATGGATCGTCAGCCCAGGCATCAGCTCTGCATCCTGTTCGGTGAGACGAAGAGGCCAACCGACGCCAGAGCGACATCGGCTGGTCAGAACTGCGTTCTACTTCGCCAAAAGCTGCCGGGCATATGCCTGGCCAAGACTGGCGTTCGAGGTCTGTGCTCCGGCCCAGAACGGGATCGCGAAGCTTGCAAAGTCGCGCTGTGATTCCCATACCTTACGGAAGAACTCATCCTCTTTCGCATTCTTCTCCAGCGTCGCGCGTGCCGCGTCCATATATTCGGAGAAGTAATCCGCGGGCGTGTCATGCAGCTCGACGTCGTGGTTTTCGGTCAGGTCCTTCAAAGCTTTACCGTTCTCATAGATACGGTAGCTCATGGCACGCATCAGAGATGCGTCTGCAGCCGTCTCCATTGCCGACTGTTGCTGTGGCGTCAGTGCATCCCAGATATCACGATTGATGTAGACATCGCCGTTCACCACAACCTGGTGCAGACCTTGCAGATAGTAGTGTTTCAGCACCTTCTGAAACCCAAAGTCGCGATCAGGTTTTGGACAGCACCACTCTGCCGCATCAATGGTTCCTTTTTCCAGCGCCGGTAGAATGTCCCCACCTCCCATGGCAACAGAGGCGACCCCGATGTCTTTATAGGTTTGACCCGGAATGCCTGGCGGAGTGCGGAACCGATACTTGCGAAAATCATCCATGCTCGTAATCGGTTCCTTGAACCAGCCGAGCGCCTCGGGCCCGCTGGGTTGAAGCATAAGCCCCTTAACGTTAACGCCCATCTCGGTCCAAAGCTCGTTGTAGAGTTCTCTACCCCCACCATTCATGTACCATGAGAAGAACGCGATGTTGTCGATACCAAGCCCAGCACCAGCGACAGGCGAGCCGAAGAGCATCGCAGCGGGATGCTTACCCGACCAATAATGCGTCCAGGCAAACCCTCCCTCTACCAATCCTGAGTCGACAGCGTCGATCATCTCGGAGACACCGACGACCGCTCCTGCGGGTAGGATCTCGAATTTGACCTCACCGTTGGTCAGCACGGAGACATTGTCCGTGAATTGCTGCAGCAGTTCGTTGGAATCGTTCTTCAACGGGACCGCGGATTGAATCCGGATTGTAACGTCCGCGGCCAACGCAGTGCCCGCCGAAACGACTAAGCCAAGCAGTCCGGCCATTGCCCATTTGCCTATAGCTGGTCTCGAATTCATCGGTATCCTCCCTATCGTTTTGATTGTCGGCCCCGCAACGCCACGAGCGCTATTTCGATGTTCCCCCAAACCCCCGATGGCTTTTTCTCTTAGCGCTGAGTGCCGTCCTTGATCGTTTGTCGATCTAGTGCGCTGACTGTTTCACGGGCAATTTACCCAGACAAATGCAATTCGAGGGCCAACGGTTCGAATAACTTGGCCTGTCAGGTGACCGCCTTCGACTTGCCGAAGAGCGACTTCATCTCACTCAAAGCCGTCAAGCGCCGGTGCCACAAAATGAGATTCTTATTGCAGAGGCTCGACCAAAATCCGAGTGGTACAGGTGTATGAATGATAGTGATCATCAATAGATCAAGCGACGTTTCATTGAGCGTCTGCTTTCGCGCAGAATTCCGCACAGTGCTCTGTCCGAGAGCGTCCGAAGTTCCCCCAAGACCGCCTATTGGCTAAGCTGCCAGTGGTCAGCGTGGCCACGAAACGGTGCAACGCGCAGATTGCGGACGTTGCGAAAGTGACAGCGGATCCTGATTGCCGACATTCAGTTCCATTCCCACAGTATTTGCCGTAGTCACAATTTCGTTGAAAAAGCTGGTGCGTTAAGTCGCCATTGCGTGATTTTGAGAATAGGCGGGTGTGTTCCTGTCATGCCGGTTTGGGTTCATTTTTCATTGGGAAGAGCTTGGCGAGCTTTCGGAGGTTTTGAGCGGTTGCTGCGAGGAGGAATTCATCGTTTGCGCCACATGGTCAGCGCAGTCTGAGCCTGCCCAGACCAAGGATGCGTTTGAGATGCGCGAAGAGCATTTCGACTTTCTTTCGCAGCTTGCAAGAGATCGCATATTCTTCGGTCTTAGCGATGTCGCGGGCCATCTGACGAGCCGCTTCGTGTTCCGAGCGTAGGAGCTTGCGCGGAGCACCCTTCGGACAGCATTGGTCCTTCAGATGACACGCTTCGCAGTCTGACTTCGCAGCGCTGTATTTGAGAAAGCTGGTGTCTTTGGGCTCGTAGCGCATGGCCTGGAACTGACGTCTGCTTTGAAGCAGTTCCTTCCCGGCGGGGCAGATGTACGCGTCGGCTTCATGATCATAGGTGAAGTCCTCGCGTGAGAACGTGCCATCCTTGCGCTTTGATTTGTCTATGACCGGGATATGAGGCTCGATCCCGCGTTCTTCGACCAGCCATGCAAGCATCTCGCCCGACCCGTAGGCCGTGTCCGCGATCAGTCGTTCGGGCCACAGCCCGAACCGGTCATGAACGCGCTCAATCATCTTGCGCGTCGCGAAGGTCTCGCCGGTGCGAACAGAGCGACTGGCCTGAACGTCCACGATGATCGCGTTGTCCGTGTCGATCAGGTAGTTGTTGGAATATGCGAAGAATGCAGGACCGTGATGGGCGGCGGTCCATTGGCTGGACGGATCGGAGTGCGAAGTGAATTTCGGCGTGATATTCGTCGCCGCGCCGAATGCGGCATCATCTAGAGCGAACAGATATTCCACCACCGCCTTGGGCGCGGTTTCCGGATTGATCTTGTCGAGATCCCAGTCTTCGTTGGCAGTCGAGTTCTGTTTGTTGGCATCGGCCTGGATCAGACTGGCGTCAGTCGCAAAATGATCGCCACCCACCACGCCTTCCGCAATACATCTGGCGACGATGTCCTCGAAGACTTTGCGCAACAAATCGCTGTCACGGAACCGACCGTGGCGGTTCTTCGAAGATGTCGAATGATCGGGGATGCGGTCCGTCAGATCGAGACGGCAAAACCAGCGATATGCCAGGTTCAGATGCACTTCCTCGCAGAGCCTCCGCTAGGACCTGATCCCATGCGTATATCCGACGATCAACATCCGTATCATCAGCTCTGGATCGATCGAGGGACGCCCAGTGGAGCTGTAAAACGGTGCGAGATGTGACCGAACACCAGAAAGATCGATGAAACGGTCTATCGACCGAAGAAGGTGATCCGCAGGCACATGATGCTCAAGCGAGAACTCGTAAAACAGCGCTTCCTGCGCCTCTTGTTTCGGACCCATCATTGCGCTCAACCCTCCCGCTCCACAACGAGATTGAATCAGCCGCTACACCGCACCGCAACAATAGTTTTTCAACAAAATCGTCACCGGAACCGACGTTCGCGGCAACTGCGAACGTGAAGTCGGTTTCGAAGTCAGAGCGCGGGACCTTGCTACCATCCGGCCATGATGCTCAGTTTCAAGGTCTACACCCAAAAGCTACCGTTCGGACTACTTGCAGTTTGCGCCAAGTTGTCAGCGCTCTTCGAAGCTCTGAACGCTGAATTCGGCGGGGAAACGCCACACTGGTGGCTTTCCTGATCCGCCTTATCGTATAAGATCCAAACGGTGCTGACTGACAACGGCATCCAGTTCACTTTACCGCTCGATACCAGGATGGCCCGACAGCCGATAATTGCAGGTAAGGCATAGGTTATGTCTGTCGATCTCTCGGACAGGATGCTCCAGTTCAACTAACCTGTGACGCGATGATGCGCACGACGAGCGGCACCTGCCGCTAGCGCTGCATTTTCCGGGTATGTGATGCCCGCTAAGTGATGTCGTTGGTCGAATTCAGGAAACCGGCGAACGTCACTTGAAAGTTCGCGCCGCTTGAGCCATCGGGATCGGCGACGTCTTCATGGGTGGTTTGCACCGCGTTGTCGGTGGGGGCCATGAACAAGGGTGTGATCATGCCGCCGCCGTCCTGATCCAGCAGATCATGGAACACGCGGAAGCTAGACAGCGGCTCGGCCAACCGCGCCCAGAAATCCGTCATCCGGTCCGCTTGCAAGGTCGGCTCGAGCCCCAGTTTGCGGGCCATCAGCGCGCGGCGGAAATCCGAGAGATTGCGCGCATAACCGTTATGCAGCCGATAGGGGACCGACACGACATCTGCGCCACCATCAAACGTCATACCACGGCGGCGCAGATGGCTCGTCCCAACCATCGCCCAGCAATCATCGACGATGACAGTCGTCGAGCGAATATGTGCGGCACGGCCCGGAAAGCCCTTGGGGTGAAACACCGCAACGCGGTCTTCGTCAACACCGCGCAACAGTTGAGCCGCCGCCTGGCGCACCTCGAGCGCCTGGCGGACAAACCCGCGGAAGCCAGGGGCGAAGTCACCCTCGCGCGGCAAGCAAATCGCGACGTGCAGGCTAGGCACAGCATCCATCCGGTCGGCCAGTTCCTGCGCCAGATCAATCTCGTGGTCAGCGCCGGTTCCCGGCAGATACATCGTCTGGGCAAACTGTGGACCTTCAATATAGACCAGCTCACGCGCCTGGCTGAATGCTCGGCGTATGGCCCACAGCGCGTCCCGGACACCATGGCGCGAGTGATAAAACTCCTTGACGGCCTCGGTGGCGAGCCGGTCCTCGTTATCGACTGTCAGCAGATCCGGCTGGGGATTGTTGATGCCCATCGCTGTCTGCAGATCGAGCAGCATCTGCTGGAAATCGGCACTGTCGGTCGGCAACGGAAAATTGGTGAAGGACAATTCGGGCGTCTCGGTCACCGCTGAGATTGTCTTGAGAACCGCGCCGGCACCAGCATTTTGCTGTGTCACCGTGCCTGGCGGCAGATGGCTCGGTCGGTTAAAGTTGTTGCCACCCTGGAAGACGATCCACCCGAACGCGGTATTTCCCGTCACGATCATCGGTTGCGCGCGTCGTACTGCTTGACGCGCCACATCGAGCGCCAGGTCACCGCCGACCCGGACACCGGCCGCGTGGACGTCCGGACCCGCAGGGTTACCAGGGTTGCCATCGCGATGGCGGGCAGACCGGGTCTCCCGCGCCCAGCGGCCGCCGCTGACCACCGCATCCCAATGGAGCACTCCACCGACCGCAGCATTATCCGGGATGCCGGTAACGATCATGGTCTCGAACCGACCTTGGGTCGGCAGGCGCGGACCAACGCGGGGTTGGCTCTCACTGCCAATCGCGCGGACAAGATTGAGCAGTTGTTCCTCGACGCTCGCCCCAGGATCGGGATCCGGCAAAGGTGGCTTTGGTAACCCAAAGAGCGGCTCGGGCGCAATCGAGCCGATGAAATCGGTCACTGCGGCGACAAGATCAATTCCTGCGGGGAAGGTATCGGCGGGTTCGGCCACGTTGGCCTGATCGACCGTCACTGCGACATTGGCAAAGAGCCGCCGGTCGCCCGTGCGCGGCGTGACCACGATGTCCATGGTCAGCATCGCCGGGTTAGGCCGCGGTTGGCTATCAAGGAGTGCAAAAGGATTTCGCAGCAGGACCGCGGTCACGGCGCCATTGGATGCCAGCCCGGCACCACCATCACCGCGCACGAAGCTTGGCTGCTCGCCGATCGCATCGATCTCGACGAATTGCCGGGGATAGACCCGTACATGCGCGCCGTCAGGAACCTGTCCGGCCGCGATCGTCACGACGACATGGTCATCGGAAGTGAATGAAGCCGCGACGCCTGTCGCCGGTGACAAGGGCGGCACCGGAAAAGGTTGGTTGGTGTTCGCGCCCGGAAACTGTGGCCAGCGCCCGGTCTGATCTGCGGCGGGTGGTGTATCGACGTTTGGCTCGAGCGTGGGAGAGACGGCGACAATGATACCGCTCACGCCGTTCAGCCGGTCGACAACCTGATTGGCTTCAGCCAGCACACCGACCCCGTCGTCGAGATACCGGATCGGCACCTCGCCGCGCGGCTTGGGCTGGTAGGCATCTGGAATGAAACCGTCATCGCCGGGGACGTTCTGCACCATTGCGTTGGTACGGTTGCCCAGCAGATGCCAACTGATGTCGACGGCAGTCAGACGCAGAAACTGCCGGGGCAGATTGACCGGTGGGGTGAGGCCACCCGGTAACGTGGGTGGGCCGAGCGGGGTCCGCCCGAGATCCCCGCCATTCGACCAACCCCAGCGCATCCGCGCGCCAAGATCCGTGTCGGCGGCATCATTTGCAGTTGCCGCGGTTTCGGCATCGTCATCTTCCTCGGTCGCACGCAGGGTCTCGCCGGGCGCGAGGTTGATCAGGCCCGAGTCGGTGAGCACTTCGTTCACCGTATCGCCGGTGCGCTGGGTAATCGATCGACCGGGTGTCGCCGCTTGAAAATTCCCGCCATGGGGATCGACCACGTGGACCCGCAAACCGGTGGTCAGTGCACCCAGGGTTGCGACACCGCCTGCATCATTTACGCTGGCGTTCTGATCCGGGGCTTGACCGGACAGGCTCGACAGGGTCGGAAACGCCTCCAGCAGATCTGCATAGATCGCGGCCGCCGCAACCGGGTCGACGATGAGGCCGCGCTGGTCATGGAAACTGACCAAACCTTGACGGCCGATATCATCACCAGGTTCCCACCATTGCGGACCGAACGGGTCCGGGCCGCCACCGACGCGCACCACCATTTGCGTTGGAATCGGGTGGAGCAGTGGCGCGCCCGGCGCAGCATAGCGTCGGCTGGCGAGCGTCCTCAGCCGGGCCGCCGCCTGCACATGCAACCGGATGCGTGTGACCGGGCCGGTGATCGGTGCACCGGAGACCTCGAACACCTCGCGCGCCGTATCGACAGTCTCGAGAATCCCGAGAAACGGCATCTGCACGGCATCAGCGCCGAAGTCGAAGGTCAGCGCATCCTCATCATAGACCGGCATGCTGTTGGTGTCGGACCACACCGGGCTGAGCAGCGGGGCGGTCAAGCCCAGCGCGGCAATCCCGTCATTGTCGAGTTGTTGCTGCGCTGCGCCAGGGGTGAGTTGCGTAATCGTCAGCATTGCTCAGACCTCCAGTGCCTGCTCGGCAAAGCGCCCATCCGGGGCGGTGATCCGGACGACAAACCGGTTGACGTTTGCTCCGGTGATCGCGCCAAAACCGACACCTTTGCCCATCGCCACCTGACGCCAGATCAGGATGTCGTTTTCGGGTGCGCCCGCAGGTATGCCTGGACGTACATCGATATCGGGCACCGCCACTGTCCGCGTAAGGCCTCGATCGACGGTCGGCCGCCTCAAGAAATCAGATGCAGCTCCGCTGCTGGCGGTTCGCATGCCTGGCGCAGCGATCGCACTGCGGGTGGCGATCGGTCTGGCTAAGCGGCTGGCAGAGACCTCACGGCGTTCGCTCGTCAGTGCAGGCACGAAAATCGGCCCGTCATCGAGCTGCTCGGCCCGGATGGAAACCTCATAGGTCCCCCCTGCAGTTTCGGTGAGCCGCACGATGCCGGTCCAGGCAATGCCGCGAAGCCCCGCCCCGACATCGAGCGCGGCAAGATTGATAATCGCGGGCGCGGGGTCGACGGGACCGGCCGGGATGGTGACGAGCTCTTCCGAAATCCGTCCGATCGGATCGTGAACGCGGATCCCGGCGGCCACGCCCACATCGGCACTGGGCCGCTGGACGATCGCGCGATACTCCTGCGTACCGTCGGCCTCTGCATCGCCATGACGCCACCACGAGACCGGGTCGGGCCCGGCGGCGTCCGGGATCTGATCCAGCGGCAAGGCACCTGACAACAGCGGCGGCGTCAGCCCCGGTGTTCCCTGCGCCTTGACATCGATCGTCATCCGATGAGGTCCCAGCGGGGTATCGGCCAACGGCGCCCGGCTGGTCCAGCGCAGCATCACATTTGCCAACGAGCCGCCTGGCCATTCGAATTCGATCGACCCAAGGTCCGGCAAGCCCGGTGGTGGAATAACGACACGCTGGGCCGGGGATGGATCGGATCGTCCGGCCAGCAACGCCCGGGCCGGATTGGGTTCGGACCAGACCTCGGCCCGGTACCAGACATGCCGCCAACTGCCTTGCGGGGTGTCCGTGCCTTCCGCCCGGACGATGTGATCAGCAGCGAAGCTGTCCGTCTCGGTCTCGACAACCCAGTTCGGATCACCAGGCATGATGTCCGCAATCGGTGGTCCCATCGTGTTGACTTCGCGGGCAGCCTCGCCCACTCGGGTCCGGAAGATGACAATCCGCCGGGCGCGGTGACCGATCCGGGGCGTCACGGTCAACAAGGCGCGCAATACCGGCGGGTTGACGCTGTCATCCAAGATCCGCCGCACCTCCAAGATCGGCGGTTGCGGTTTGGCAACTTGCGGGACCGCCAGATCAAAGAGCTGATCACCGGCATTCGGACCGCTCGGCCAATCGCTGTCGAGATTGGTCTGGCTCTGGGCCAGGACCATAAAGAAATGGATATCACGGCTGCCCTTGGGCAAAGTCACGTCAAGGTCGCTGCCCTGGACCAGCGCGGCGAACTTCCGGGTGAAACAACTTCGAACCGGGTTAAGATCATAGGCCTGCCTGATCTCGTCCAGACGGTTGGTCAAGGTTTCACCATGGCTGGCTGGCCCTAGGCCGAGCGCTGCGCGCAGAGCCGTCTCCGACGCTTCATAGATCCAGTATCCTGCCGCGTTCGCGACCGGCGGCCAGTGAATCCGGCCATGGGACTCGCCGCGGGCATCGGGAAGGCTGGCCAGATTGACAGGTGTGAGCACGATCTCTGGCGGACGCGGGTCGGAGGCCGCGATCAAATAGGGATGCTCGGTCCACGGGCCAATCCGGCCTGGGGCGCGCAGCTCGAATGCCCGCGCCCAAAGCGCCAGACCGATATGCGGCGTCCCGGAGAAGTCGAGTGAAAAACCGGGTACCGTTATGCGATACCGGCGGATTTCATCACCCTGGGCCGGACCAAAATCGGCGAAGCTCTCGCCATCGGCGGTCAGGCCCTGGATGGTTGAGCCCGCGGGCCCGCTCGGGACCTCCCCGGCAAAGCTTACAACGACCGCCGGATCGGCGCCGCCCAGGTTACGTGGCAATTGCAGCGTCGGCACATCACTAGGCGGCGGATCGCTCCGCTTTTGTGCAGCATAGAGCCTGCCGCCGATGACTATCGACGCGGGGCGGCGTACCGACCAGTCCCAGCCGAACTCGATCGTCAACGACCCCGGCGCGGGACCGGCGGGGACCAGGTCCGGCGTCAGGCTCGCCGACAAGATCGGCACGCGGTTCGGGTTTGGTTCGCGCAGTGTGATCGCAGTGCCTGCCCAGTTGCCCCACAGACCAAAGATCGTCTGTGTGCACGCCGCATAGCCCATAGTGATCAGACCGTTGTGCACCGGCAAGTTAGGCGGTGGGATGTTCACGACCCGGTCGACGGCGGAAAGATGGGTTTTCTCTCCCGGCAACGGACCGCTGGCCGAGGGTTGTTCGTCGGCAGCATCCTCGGGCGGCTGTGAGGCGGCAATCGGCCTGAAGCCGCCGCTATCGCGTGCCTCGTTCATCAGTTCGGCCTGCCCGCCCGCGACGAACGGTACTTTGGCCGCAGCGTAACTCGCGATCCGGAAGAACCCGTTCTTCGGGACGCGCTGCCAAAGAAAGCGGACGCTACGGCGCCAGTCGCCGTCCGGCTGGGTGGGCGACATTGGCATAGACTCGACCGCCGAGACGCCGGTCGGCTGACCGCCGGCCAAAGCTGGCCCGGGTGCGATTGCGAGTGCGGCCAGCGTTATCGGATTGCCTTGCCCGCTAAAGCCCTGATCCCAGTCCGCCGTGACCATGTAATCGACGTCGTCGGATCCCTCAAGGACGTCGATCGCACCGAACGGCATTGACTTACCTGATTGAGCAATCGCAGTTCCATAGCCCAGGATCAGGCTGAGATTGGGATCTGTCGTCGCCCCGGTCAGCAACAGTTCCAGCGGTGAATAGTCGGCTTGAGTCGGTGCGGTCTCAGCCTGGGTGCCATTCGAATCCTCGGGCGGCGGCATTTCGATTGTTCGGCGTTGCGCGGCCATTAGGTTCGGGGCGAAATCGGCCACCTCGCGGATCTGGCCCAGGATCTGCTCTTCCATCTCCTGGATCAGTCCGGGACCTGTGGGCAACTGGAACGCGGGGGCGAGAATTCCAGGCGCGATGAAGGCCGGCCAACCAAGCAGGGCCCGGCCCCGGATATAGCGCGCCAAAGCCGCGTCCTTGGGTGCCACCAGACCGTCGGACAAAAGTCCTTGCTCCTGATCATGCTCGCCGACACCAGACCAATCACTTGGTTCAACCGGCAGGCCGACAACTTCGACCAACTCCCAATCATTGGAATTGGCTGCGTCATTGCCGCTGATGCCAGAAATACTGTTGATCGTGGCGCCGCCGGGGATGACGAGGCCCGTCATGTTGGGTGCGCCAATCTTAACCAGATGTCCCCCGGCCTCGACTTGTTTGACGTTCGTCCAATGTTCGATCGTCGGTCCACCCGAGCAGGCAAAGACAAGCCCGCCCTGTGCTGGCATCGTGATCAACATGCGCACCATCGCCAGCGGGGGATCCCAGGACAGCACCTGCACGCCGCCTGGCCCGACAGCGATGTCGAAGTCGCTGAGTTGCATCGCTTCTTCGCCGTCAAAGGGCAAACTGTCCCGGCGCCAAACTTTGAACGCTCTGCTTGGCAAGCCAACGCCCGGCGCGGTGGCCCAGCGCAGATGCGCCGCGTTGCTGGGAAAGCCGACTTGAGCGAGGAGTTCGCAGAAGATCTCGTCCAAATTCTGCAGGTTTTCGTTTCCGAGGATCTGTTCGGCGAAATCGGGGAATGTTTCTGCGACGACCTCGAGGAACTGATCGAGCCGGTCCTCGAAGACCTTGCACCAGTCGATCTGCGCTGACTCGACCGCGAAGAGACCGGGGACGACAAAGCGATTATTCATGTCCCGCTCCTCACTCTTCCCACGGCGCCCGGTCGAGCAGCAGATCGGTGATCGAGAACCGCCGCTCTACGCTGCCTTCGGGATCGGCGTGCTCATCGATCAGCGCATGGCGTACCATCTCGACCTGGACCCGCGCGCCGCGCGACCCTGGTGCCAAGATCACCAGCGCCCGCTGCGCGCCGGGGGCCATGACAATCCGCTGGATCTGGCCGGGCGTCTCGGTGCCCTCTTCGAGGTCGAGCCATGACACCGGTTGCGCCTTCCAATAGATACTGGGCGGGTCGGCACGGTCGTCTGTCACTTCTTTGGGGAAATCCCAGGTCCGCACCATTGGCTCCGGCGCATCGATCAGGATCGCGACCGGCTCCGGCGTGGCGTTCTGGTTGGGCTGTTCCCAGAAAACGGTCTGTCCCGGCCGGTCCGGAACCGGCAACGGTTCGAGCCCTGCGCCGATCATCGCCTGATCCAACTCGCCGCCCTGCGGTTGCCGGCTTGCGAAGTCGTTGGCGATCGTCTGCATACCGCCTGCCTCGATCCACCGGTGCCGCTCGCGCAGCGCCGAAAGTTCGACCGCAAACTCGTCCAGGGTCGCATAAGCCCCGGTCGAGAAGCTGACCGAATGTACGATCTGTGGCGGTTCTGTCTGGCCGTCACTTATGGGCAGGCTTTCGATATCCAGAACATAATCGGTCCGCGGATCGAGCGGGACTAGGATATCGCGGCTGAGATGGCGGACCCGGCTGTGTTCGACCGTCACGCAGGATCCATCCAACAGGTCCTCCAGCTCGGCTTCAAAGGGTGTGGTGACGATCGGGCCGACCTGCTCGGTCGTGTCACCATCGAGCGGGAAGGGATAGGACTCACCCGGCGGCAGGTCATCCGGATCCGGCTGGCGGAATGAAGCCGCGCGCAGTCGCACCTGAAGCCTTCGACCAAAGGCAGCGAACAGGTTGACGACCTGCGGTGTCGAGAAGACCAGCTTCAGCGGTTCGCGTCCGAAAACGTGGGCTTCACGCTCGTTCGGCAGCGAGAACAGCATATACTGACCCAGTCTTGTGGGCGCGTGCGCGGTGGTGTGGAACCAGAAGGTTTCCTCGACATCTTCCGTATGGACTGTGTCATCGGCCAGCTCGGCCGTCTGCGTCCACGCGATTTGAAGCCCGTACTCTGTGTCCGGTTCGAGCAGCGCGGTGTCACCGCTTTCGAGACCCAGCGCCCGACCAGCCGCCTCACGATCATCGATGATGAGTTGCTCGTCATAAGCCTGGCGTTCGACTTCGCCAATCCGGGTCAGTTCGAAACAGAGAACGTAGAAATACCGGAACAGCGCCTGTACCGTCTGGTTGCCGGTGGTGATGGAGCTGAACGCCTCGACCGAGAAGTCCCGCCCTGCACCGCGGCGCGAGGTCAAACCATCCGGCGCGCCCTCACCGATACCGCCTGGCGTCAGGTCGATACCGATCTCGATCTCGTCAGCCTCGGGCATCTCCGGCATGTCAACCAGGATCAGCGGGTAGTTGGTGTCCTCGTCGGCGAAGTCCGGGAAGAAGCGGACCGCATGGATCACGTCGGGGCACCACGGACCATCGTCATCGGTCCAGCGCGCGGGTAGCGGTTTGGTCGGCACGATATCAGCAACAGTCGGCAAGATCCGGTCGATCTCGTTGCCATCCGCATCCAGAATGCGGACCACCAGGGCGCCAACCTCGAGGAAAGCCCGTAAGCTGGCGAGCAGTAACGCACCACCAGCAAAGCCGCCAGACTTGATACGCACGGCGTTGGCGAGTGGGCTTTGCTCATATCCGATCTCGTTCCAGATCTCTTCGATCTCCGGCGTCTTGGACTTGTCGCCCATCACCACGACCTCTCCATGGTCGAGCATCGGCGAAGATAGTACCCGCGAGTCGCAGAGCCGGTTGGTGGTCCCGACCGGTTCTGCGGCGGTCTGATTGCGTTCGGAGATATTTGCGAAGGAACCGAGGAACGTACCGCGCGCGACGGGCTGGCCGAGCTCGATACTTCGCAGAGTGACCTTGGGCTGAACACGCGTGATCTCGAGCGGGTCCGAACCTCGGCCAATGGTAAAGGCCTCCATGGCGCGGGTCAGACGCAGTTCTTCGACTTTTGCGGTGTCCTCACGCCGCAGCGCACCAGCAAACTCCAACTCTCGCGCCCGGGCGATCGCCGGCGGCTCGCGCAGCGAAATCTCGGGCATCGAGGCAGAGATGCTGGCGTCCAGCGGACGGTTTGCAACGGTCCCAAGCGAGGGCGAAAAGGTCCGCGCCCGGGTCTCCGCCGCGGCGAACGCCGACAGGTTCGCACTCCGGAGCGATGTCGCGCGCGTCAGCGGTGACTCCGCTCTGACGCCCTCGAAACTTGTGCGGGTCACAGGTGTCAGTCCGGGCACGCGTCTTTCTGGCGCCCGTTCAAGATCGGACAGCCGCTGTATCCGCCGCTGGCGCAACAGCTCGATATCCGCGGGTTCGAGTGTGTTGGGCGTGCTGAACACGCCCGTAAACACGGCGCCCGGAACCCGTTCATCCTGTGGCGGTTGCTCGGGTTGATCCACGTTTGGCCGCTTGCAAGGAACAAGTCTGCCCTCGATCCAAGACGGATAGATGCCGCGCCAGAAATCAGCATCCTCACGGCCACTACGCCAACTCTCACAGACGCCAACCTCAAGATCCGTTTCCTCGGACCGCTCGGTGTCGCTGGGATCAGGCCAGGCTTTGCCGACCAGCCGCCAGCCGGATTTCGATGGGCCGAGTGGCTCATCGTGGAATGCCCAGAGCACGGGCGCCGCCGGAGCCGGCTCGTTACACACAACGCCCCAGCGATCGTAGATGATGCGGTTGAGATGCTCGCTCCGCTCAATCGCGGCAGGTGTTGCGTTCGGCATCCAGGTCAACAGCGCAAGCTGCACCAATGCGCTCTTTTCGGTCGCAGGCGCATCAGCCCACCAGCTGACCGGTTGATTGCCGTCGCCTATCGCGCCCGAGACCAGCGTCACGCTGGTCAGATCATAGCGAATCCGCTGGCCACCCTGTTCGATGTAGCCATCATTGGTCGAGCCGGGCACGGTCGTTGTATAGTTCTCACCAAGCACCGTGGTCGGGCCGATCTTGGGCGAACCCGCCATCGGGATGGCAATGATACTGTCGATCGGCACCCGGCGGGGGCGGGTATCGTCATCTTCCGCCTCATTCGGGTCGACAAATGCGCCTGCGCCCGGAGCGCCGTCCTGCATGATCGCCTCGGCCAGCACCGCATCAATCGGTTGATCAGCGCCTGTTCCCTCGACCAGTGCAGGCCCGCGGCTGACCAGCGAGACCTTTTCGACCAGTGGCGGGATCGGCGGTGACGGCTGATCGCCCAAGGCAAAGTCGACGCAGCCCTTTATCTTGAAGAAGAACAGGTCGATCTCACCGCAAATCTCGCCTGACAGCCGCCCCTCATCCAGCCCGGTCACCGGATTGCGGCCGAGGATCACATCCAGTTCGGCATAGGCCGAGATGCCGATGATGATCAGCCTCAGTTCGCCGCGGATGTAAAGCTTCCCCGCCAAGAAGAACGGCTTGAAGCCCATGACCGCATCGAAGCCGCCAGCGACCGAGGCATAGATCCGGATCTCTTTGTTGCCCCAGATCAGTTCGACATGCAGCCCGGTCGCGATCGCCAGACCTGAACTGATCGCCGGGAACAACGGCGTCTCGATCCCGTCGCCTGAGATCATGAAATAGCCGGAACCCTCGAAGACCGAGATGATCTTAGCCTGAATCGGATCGTCGAACTTACCGATGAAGATATGCCACTTGCCGCGGTTCTGGAGATCGAAGAAGGCCTCGATCGGTATGCGGATCTTCATAATCGGCTCGACCGCATATTCAGCGACGATGCCGATGGTCAACGTCCCGCGCCCGGCGTCGAGATCGATCACTGCCAGCAGGCTGCCACCCGCGCTTTCAACCCCGGCGACCTCGGGCGGCGGGGACAGCAGCTTTGCCTTCATCAAGAGCAGAATGCGCGGCCCCGGCAACTCCAGCAGGAAGACTCCCTTGAGGTTGAACAGCACGCCGCCTTCCATGGTGCCGAGCACGGCGCCGACGCCAAAGGCCCATCGATCGATCTGCGGCGACCAGAAAGGCACGGGGTTGGTGCCAAGCCGTGTCGGCTCGCCGCCGGTCGCTTCGAGCCAGGCCAGTGCGGGCGTCGGCGTCGCGCGGTGCGCATCGGTCTCGTTGCGCCCATAGTGCATGGCGAAGAGGCCAAGCACTCCCAAAAGGCCGAGGCCCGACGAACCGAGCGGGATCGGGGCTGGGAAGTTCACTTCGATGGTGACGATGACACCGGTGGCCGAGCCGTGCTCCTCAGTCGCCGGGATCTGGGCCACCGCAATCTCAGCCCGGATGCGCAGCTTTACCGGAACGATGGTCAGGTCAAGCCCGCCGCGCACTTCCGAGATCGGCAGCCCGCCCTCGCCTGTCGTCTCGCCGATCTCGAGATAGCCTGCGGCACGCAGCACACCGGGGATGTCGATCGAGGCAGCCAAAGCGGTCAGTTCCGGCGGCCCCAGTTCATGGATCGGCAGACGCACCCGCGCTCGATCGATCGAGATTACGCCAAGGTCCGCCGAGAAGCCGAGATCGATCTCGAAAGTCATCGGGTTCTGCCGCGCAAGCCGTGCCGCCAGCACTTGCAGGATCTGCCCCAACGGTTCGGCGACCTGAATGCCGCCGGGTCCGCCGACCTCGATAGTATAGCCCTTCGAGCTATCGAAGACCGGTCGAAACTGGAACCGTGTCTCGGGCGGCGTATAGCCCATGCGGATCCCGATCGCCTTGTAGCGCAGAACCAAAGGCTCATTGCGCGGGATGGTCAGGATCTCGAAGCCCTGGGTCTCATTGTCATTCGCGGGCGGCGTCTCATCGGTTTGTCCGCCACCCAGGCTGATCGCTGCCGAAATCGCCGTCTCAACATCGAACAGGAAGCTGATCTCGGGCCCGCTGGTCCGGTCGCGTACGACGATTTCACCGCCATAGAGGATAACTCGCTCGACGTTCAACCAGCCCATCTGAGTCATGGCGAAGGGGATACCGATCGCCCCAGCTTGCAGTAACAGCGCGCCGATGTAGCAGTTCAGCGGGTCCGAAGGCGCGACGGCTGCCAAGACGGGTGCCATCGCGGTGGTCATACCCAAGAGATTTCGCGCAGCGCTGCGCGGTTGCAACGTGCCCCCGGGCAGAGAGCCCGTCATCGCCAGCCCGTCGATATCGGCGGGGGCTGCGGAAAGGCTGCCCGAGACCGTCCAGGTCTGAGCTGCGTCGTCGATTTGCACCAATACCTTGAAGTCGACAATCCCATCCGAGGGATTGTTCGCCGTATCGCTCAGCGGCAGGCTGCCTGGGGATTGCCCGCCGCCACTCGCCGCTGCCTGGTCCAGCCGGTCCTCGGCGGCAGTCTGGAAGTCAACTTCGCCCGAGATCTCGAGCGCGACAAAGGTGTTGTGGACGATCCGCACCTTGGCGGCGATCGACCGGAACCAGCCGGGCGGCTCGGGGTCAGCCGGTGGGATAACGGGAATGATCGTGACTTGATCGGGATCGCTCGGCGGCCGTGTCACAGTGGCCGTCGTGACCGTCTCCGGCAGCACCGTTGGCGGCACTTCCAGTGTTGCTTGCCAATGGGTGTTGCGGTTGCTCCCATGGGTTTTCCATTCGGTCCACCAGGGAAGCGGGCGCGGATCCTGCCCCGGCAGATCCGCCAATTCGTCTGGCGGATCGATGTTGATGCTGAACTTCGTACCGTATTCGTCTTCGATCAGCTGCCTGACCGCAAGCGCGCGATTCCGCGACAGCCGATAGTTGTAGCGGGACTTGGTCAGCCCATCATTGCCCTCGAACGAAGCCGTACCCCGAATGGTCAGCACCGTTCCCTGTGTAGCGGCATCCAGCACATTGCGATAAGTGGCGATGAATTCGCCGCCGCCGGCCAGAAACCCCGAGCCTTCGTCCTGACTCTTCGCAGGCGTGGTCTCTGAATTGTCGAGATTGCGTACATAATTGACAAAGTTCGGCGCGCCTGGTTGGGGTCGGTCAAACCGGAAGTAACAGGGCATCGGCGGCGGCTGCACGCCCTCTTGCGTAACGGTGACCGAGACCTGCTGGCTTTCGTCCGGCCCGAGATCGAAGGTCGTACGCGGCCCTTCCGTTGACGGCGTGATGTCGCCATCCGGCCCCGGCTGCATCGGGTTCGGTGTCCAGTCGGTCGTACCGAGAACCGGGCGCAGCCCGACCGTCACGCTCGTCTCATTCTGGCTGAAGATGTAGACCTCCGGCGCCGAGACGGTCTGATCGTTGCGGATGGTCTCCTGGCTCGTGATGCTGGCCGCGTTGACTTGGCCGCGTTGGGTGATCACCGTCGGCTGGTAGTGGCCGATCTGAATCGTCAACGTTGCCTGCGGGGCCGAGCCGGTATCGCTCACGGTAATCTCGATCGTCCGGCTGGTCTGCCCCGCCAGATCGATCTCGTGCGTTCGCCCCCCGGCGGCCACGCCGCCGTCGATCGAAGCCGAGATCGTGTAAGGTGGCCGTCCGCCTTGCACATCGACGATCATTGTGCTGAGCGGCGGCGCCGCGGCCGTCGCGGTCCCGGGGCCGGCGGGCGAGATCCCGAAGGTCCGGCCCTGGGCATCGACAAAACGGGCGCTGACGGTCAGCTGCCCTGAACCCTGGTCGATCACACTGAGCGAGAAATCCCCGGTTACCCCGGGCTGATCGCCCCAGCCGATCAGCAGGTTCTCGGCCCGGGCTGCGACCGCAACATCCTCGAGCCCGTTCGGCATGACAAAGAGGCTGAGCTCCGGCAGGTAAAGCCCGGTCCAGTTCTCATCGAACCCGAACTGATCGAGTACGGCAGCCGGGGTCGAGTTGGTGGACAGATCCAGCACCGCGCTGCGAAAGCCCATGCCAACCTGTTTGGAATCACCAAAGAATGCGTAGGGCGGGTCCATCGTGATCAGCTCGGCGACTCCGAGATCGCCGGGAGCGTCCAGCCCGCTTACTCCAAACGAGACCATCGAGATGGTCAGCGGCTGCCCAGCATCCGAGCCTTGGGTCAGCCGCAGCTTGAAGCGCGGCAGAGTCAGCCGGACCGCGTCGTCGCCCTCGACTGGTACCAGCCGTCCATCCTCGAGCAGCCTCGCGCCTTTCAGGAAAGGTGGGCGCAGGACGGCGGAGGTGAACACGAAGTCCAGCGTAAACGCCGTCGATGGATAGTCCGACGGCGCCGTCACACCTGGGTTGGGATCGAGCGCATCCAACAGGTCGAGCAGATCACCATGGTCGCCGGGGTTCAGATTGTTGGCACCATTGGCGACAATGGTGGATGCTTGAAGCGGTGCGGTCAGGGTGAACGCAATCGTCGAGTCACGCAGATCGATCCACGGGTCCCGTCGACCTGGATCGTCGCGGGGATGACCTTCGATGTTCTGAGCGTTGACACCGATCGTCCCGCTGGATGGATCAAAAAAGCCGCCGACCTCGCCCGAGAAGTAAGCGACCCCACGGATCACTACAGCATCGTCTGCGACCGTCTCCGAGAATTCACGAACATAGATCGCCGAGACCGCCGCATGAATTGGACCAAGCGGTGCGCCGCGCAGCACATAAGGTACGACAAGGTCGTAAAGCGCAACATCCCACTGCATCTGGACGACCCCCGTTCTAAGGATTCGCCCTCGGCCCCGCCTATAATGTTATCCAAGATTCAGCGAATCATCAACGTCAGCTTGCTTCATGGTTGAATCCCTGCACTGTTTACTACGATTTTGGCGAGGCAGTTCTTGACGGTCAGACCGCTAATTCGACGAGACGGTCCCCTCGTCATAAGACTCCAACCCCACCGAACCTGTCACCATCGATTAGGCCGCAGCGATCGTCGGTATCGGGGTGCTACGGCGTTAAGCAGAAGACCGTCGCTAACTGCGCTCTACCGGCATTGGTACAGCGTGCATTATGACGCAAATTGGGCTCCGCGCCGAAATTCTCAGCATTGCGACACGACAGTCTGGAGTTGGAGTTCCCGCGGTTTGATGGACACTTTTTGACTTGTATGGAACGGTGTTCGAATGCCGAGAACGAGGAACCCGTACCCGACGGAATTTCGGGATCAGATCATTGCGTTGCAGCGTGCTGGACGGAGTATCAAGGAGCTGGACACCCGCAAGAACTCGATGATTTGAGGCGTATTGGCGCTGTTGAGCACGAA
>ERZ1740062.463-NODE-463-length-22396-cov-9.327156_pt1 | contig 22396 bp, 34 predicted proteins | sample MGYA00581741_ERZ1740062 | MGnify/ENA primary metagenome ERZ1740062 (study PRJEB43018, sample SAMN04849747) | marine metagenome | isolation source: floating plastic debris | place: Pacific Ocean | collected 2008-09-01 | study: EMG produced TPA metagenomics assembly...
GAGGTACTCCCCACGCCCGGAACCGGAGTCACGCAGCGGAACAGTTTTTAGCGTATTGCTGTAATACTGCTGAGAGTCAATTGTTTGCTAATGAAAGACAAATGAAAGGCTTTAGTTTACTGCTATGAAGCTGCTACGTGATTATCGGTTATTATCAAAGATTATTTTTAGTTCATTGCTAAAATACTGCTGCTTACTATTGATTACCAAAAAAATACTTTAATTGACTGCTAAGTGCGATCGCAATCCTCAAAATAAATTTAAGCGAAAAATAAAGCTGTTAACAACTTTTAGAGAAAACCATAACTCCAAAAATTTATAGTTTTATTTAAGTAAGCAATAGCAGACAGCAGTAACACAGCAGCAGACTAAAAATTTTAATTTAATTGAATCGGAAAATAGGGAATAGGGAATAGGGAATTGGAAATAGGAGTTAGGAGTTAGGAGTTAGGAGTTAAAAATTAAAGATTAGAGGTTAGGAGTTAGGAGTTAGGAGTTAAAAATTAAAGACTAGAGGTTAGGAGTTAGGAGTTAGGAGTTAGGAGTTAGAAATCTAAACTTTAGGTAGCAGTTTATTCACCATCCAAAAACCAAAAAATTTACAAAACTTAATAATCTCAAGTAAGAAAAGAAGTAAGCATAGCAGCTCTTGACATTTCTACAAGCCTCTTGCGCGTAAGCGCACAAAAACCGATGCTGAGCAACGCGGTTGCGCGGTAGCGGTTTTATTTTACAAAAAAAATATCGCCGAGACTTCGGCGATCGCAGTGTAATTATTTAAAACAATAAAATCAACAAAGATAATTACATTTCCCCCAGAACTAATTACCAAATCACAAATCAGTTAAATCGAGATTGCATACTGGACAATTATCTATATCTTCTAAAAATCCTTTACCTTCCACTGGATTAATTGGTTGCCAATATTCAATCCAGTCACTTTCACTATTTTTATGATGTGAAAGAGAATAAAAAATGGGATAACCGCAGCATTTACAAAATTCAAGCCAGCCATCCCCGTCATCTTTTGAGTGTTCAGTAATCCATTGTGGTATTTGCATTTTCCCCCAGAACTAAATGCTTGAATTACAAATCACATAATTTAAGTATGCTCTCAGTGAATTTTTTAAATTTGTAGTGACTTGGGCTTACTGTGTTTACAGGTATTGAGTATCCTAATTCATTTGCTTCATTGTTTAGTCCGAAGAATTCTTTACCTTCGCCAAAATCGACAAGAGCTAATTTTTTTCCATTAGTTTTTAACACACAGGTTGCTCTCACTTTAGATTCTTTAAAAATCCAGTCTTTCCCCCAGGTGACTTTTGATTCTATTCGGTTTGTACTATGTACAACTGATGTGTATGGTAACGATAACGAAAAGAGCAAGGGGATTGTTAAAAATTTCATAGCTTTAATTTTTTGTTACCAATTTTCTTTATCACCTAAATCAAGAATTGATTGCAGCAGCTTCTTACCTTCTTCCCAATTCCTACCCCCCATCTTCAACACTTCCTCAACCACAAAAGTTTCTGACTTCCCAGAATTGAGTAGTGCTTTTACAGCTAGATATAATTCCTTATTTTCGGAAGTGGAAGTTTCTGCATCTTGCTCCGCAGCATCCGCAGTTACCAAGGCTTCCAGCGAATCGCGCAGCTCGTCCACAACTTCCGGCGGGTAAGCTGGGTTCGCGGAGTAAAGATGCTGCAACTCTTGCTCTGTTTGGTGTGTACGCAGCGCTATTTCGGTTTGAGTAAGTTCTTTCTGCATTGCAGCGTTGGCGATCGCAACTGCTTCGGTTAATATCAACTCTTTCGACTCTCGAATCAATTGAATAGTTGAGCAAAGCGCTAGAGTTAGCGCGGTTCCTTTACCTAATTTCCCCACCGGAGCAAGTGCAACAAGCCATAGCGAAACAGCGCAACCAAGAAAGATATTAGCTCTGGTCCAAGAATTAATCTTCGTCATCCTCGTCCCATTCCCACAATTTGAGATTTAAAGTAGCAACTAAATATTTACCGACATCAGCCCACTTAACTAATTCGGTTTTAATTTCTGGTAGCGGATAGCGAGAGACGATACCTTCAAAATCAGTCCAATCATCCCAGACCCACTCTCCTAAATCACCCAGTTCCTCATTGGTAAAGTGGTTAATACTTACATCTGACTGAACTCTATCCCGAATTTCATCCCTCGTTCCTTTATCGTATTTGTGACTATCCCAAATTCCTTCAAACCAGTTAACAACTTTATCTGTTTGATTTACCATGACTTTTATCCCAAATTATCCAACCCCTCTTGTCTAACTCTTCCAAGCTTTTTTCGTTAATTATCGAAACTATCTCAGACGGTAATATTTGAAGAATTAGCTTAATTAATTGGTTAACCAAATTGCAGTACCTCCAAGTAAAACCGAAATAGCAAACCCAATTAATCCAGCGTAGTAATTTAAATGGGGGACTTTTAACCATGAAGAAATAGCGTCATCCCCTAACCAGCAAAGAATCCAAGCAACACCAACTAGGGAATAGAAGGCGATCGCAATTTTAAAAGCCCCAGGATGTAACGACCCAAACCAAGATACAAGGCTTGAGGCGCTGCACCCCAGCATAAACCAGCCGGATAAGTACAGCACCTTAGCCATTAGAATGACTCCTTAACTTTTGACTTAAGTTCGTTAACCCTGTTATCTGCTGACTTCTCAGCTTTTTCTAAACCGACACCCAGACCAACATACTCAGGTCGCAGCGCGTGAAGATGACGAGCAAGCTTTTTATTAGAACGCAGCTTCACCAACTCGCTATCTGCAACATTTCCTTGATATCTACGATGTGACCTGTGAACCTGAGCATCATTATTCTCAATTTTGGCTAATGATTTGTATGCTCTTTTCGATTGTCTTGCACCCTCTGACGTTTGCGTAGCAAGCTTTTTAAGTCCGTCAGCTTCCTTCTTAGTAAAGTATCTGGGAGACTCCACAACAGGAGCAGTTCTGATTGAATTAAAATTGCCGGGGTTAGTTGGGCTAATAACGGTCGGGTCGGTGGGTTGAAGAACCAAGTTTTTATCAATTCCGTGTTCACCAGTTACTAATGATGAATTATCACCACCGTTACCAGAATTTCCCCCAGAACCAAAACCACCACCAAAAGTTTTGATGCTTGTCGTAATTTTTGCCAAGATTCCCATAATCACCTCATTTACATAAATTGTCTTTGACTTGATTTAACTGTGCTGATTGAGCTTTAAGTTCTCTTAATTCAACTTGGTCAGGTGAGTTATAAGCTGCTGTTGCTCCAAGCGCTGCACCAGCCCCCAGAAGAGTGACAGCAGCAATCAGCAGTAAACTTGTTAACGGCTTTTGCGGTTCTGGTTCTGGGGGATTTGTTTGGTAAAATTCCCCTTGAAAAGGTATAACTTTAGCGCCGGGGGTTTGATTTGTTGACCTCATCCTGCAAGCCTCCGGCTGTTCGAGTTTGGGAGCAAGTAAACCGTACCTGATGCGATCGCAGTTTTAACTGATTGTTCTACTAGCTCCCTATCTTCTGGTGTTGGATTGGTTAGCATCTGCTGAATTCTGCTAACCGTCCGCTCTGGGAGTAGTTGAAAGAATTTAACCGCTAGCGTTTCAGCGCCAGCCTCAAGCATTGGCTCAAGTATTCGCTCATCAAAATCAGCTTGAATCTGGTCTTGAGTATCATTTTGTGCAACATCAACAGTTGCGTTATCTGCTTCATTTTTTCTGCTTTGCAATAAACTTATCCCCTCCTCAGTCCACATTTTGCGTCCAGAATCCTCAATTACGATATGAGTATTCACCTTGAAAACGTCCGTATAACGGCTTAACCAACTGCGAATAGTGCCTGCTGGGATACCCGTTTTTTCCGCTGCTTGCGGCGTTGTATAAAGCTGCTGCATGATTAAATATCGCAACACTGCAAATGTATAATAACGCATTTACGCGCAAGCGCATAAAATTATATACAAGTTTGCTAGTAACAGCGTAAATTAAATTATTAACTTATCCTGTGGCACAATTAAGCGGTTGTGCGCTGTTTAATGATGAGTGGGAAAAAGAAGGAATTGCGGGGTTATGTTCCCCCAGAACTAGAGAAAACGTTTCGTGCTGTGGTTGTTTTACGGGACACCAATCTTAGTGATTCACTCACTGAAGCGGTAGAAGATTGGTTAAAAAAACCTGAAAATCTAGAAGTGATTGAAAAACACAATTTAAAAGATGGATGATTACGAAGGGATAAAACAGCACGCTCAAGCAGCAATCAAACTTTTGGAAGAGGCGATCGCAGCATGTGATACTTCCTTTGCTCAGCAATTAGCTAAAGACGAAGCAATTGATTTTAAGTTAGATAAAGCTTTTGGTGAGGTTCTAACCGCGATGGATAATATCCCAAAATACAAGCATTTAGCATCACAGCCAGAAAACTCAGATAACTCATAGCCAAGTAAATAAGGTGTTAACAGGTTTAGGGTAAGGTGTTAACAAGTTTAAAATAAGGTGTTAACAAGTTTATTTATCCTTTTCTGCTTTGCGATATTCTGCTAAAGCCTTAAAAACTATTTCTGGATCGAAACCCGAAGTGTTTTGAATATTAATAGCAACTTCACTGCTTAGTGATACAAATGACCCGGTAACTACGGTAAGAGATGAATCAGCTAGACCTAGAACCTTTGATTTTGATTCAGGAGATAGCTTTGATAATTGGTCTGCTAAAAGCTTTTCTTTATCTTCTGTAGTTAGGTCGTCCAGCATTCGCTTCAAATCATCCAATGTCACAAAAGTTATGTCCACTTACGTTTTTACCCAGAGAATGGTCATTAACCATCATATTGCTAGCTGCTCGGCATAGTCTTCTCTGTAAGATTGAATTTTATTATTTCTGTGCTTTTTTTGTACTTCTCTCTTCCACTTTTTACCAATAGCAATCATAGCTGCTTCCATATCTTCCTCATCAGCTACATTTATTAACTCTGTTATTCGCTCCCCCACTGATTGTGTTTTCAAAGTTAATGATTCACTAGCCAGTAACTGACAAAAATAAGAACGTGAACCTGGGGCTAATTCTTCCATAGCCCATAACAATTTGCAAAGTACATCTTCTGACACCCATTTTTTACCACCACGAAAATCAGATAAATGATTTGGGCTTATTCCTGCAAGTTTTGCTAGCTCTGTTCCTCGAACACCGTATCTATCTTGTGCTTGCTTAAAAAGTTGGTGAATCATATTACTATTCAAATTATTAAGCTATCAGATTGATAGTGTGATAATATCCATCTGATAGCTTAATCGGATCTATCCAAAAGCTTAATTGATTTAATAATACCAGCTATTTAGCTGAACAAAGTACAAGTCTGAGAGGTTATTAATTTTCTTGTTGAAACCAAAATCCCCGGCTGCAACCGGGGACGTAAACGCATTTCAAATGCTTCCAAATTATTTATTGCTTCGCAGATTATGACAGAAACAAGAATAGAGGGAAAGTTCTACCCGTTACAACTATCGGAATGGGTAGATGTTTGTAAGTCGCTCACTAAATCGCAAATAAGCGTACTTTATTTTCTTCGCTCAAATGACCCTTACAGCAACGGTATACGAGTTAAAGCTTCTCAGTTAGCTAAAGAAATTGGAATTACAAAACGTGCGGTTAATAGCGCAATCGCCGTACTGGAGGACAAAGGGTATATCAACCTTGAAGATGTTGAGTACTCAGTAAAAGTAAATCCAGGTGGTTGTTTGTGTGACAATTCGGGTGGTGTCACACAAGTGGGAAATTCTGTTCCCACCCGAGAAGAAAATTTCCCACCTGAGAAATTACGTTCCCACTCGGGAAATTCTGTTCCCACCCGAGAAGAGAATTTCTCACCTGAGAAGAGAATTTCCCACCCGTCGCCTGAAACACGCTCAGGGCAAGAACTTGAGATTTCTAAGACTTATAAAGACTTTAAAGACTTTAAAAACTCTCTCTCAGAAGACGAGAGAGAAAGTTTTATTAAGTTTTCTAGAAAGAAAGCAGCTTCGTTGCCAAAACCACCACAGCTACCAATGAAGTGGATAAAAACCAACTTTGAGGAATTACATTTCGAGTGGCGCGAAGCGAAAAATAAAAAAGAAAATCAAAAAATTAAATACAATTTCGAGGCGATTGGGGAAACCCAGCATCAAATGTTTTATGGACAACTACAAGTTTTAGTGAAAGGTGCAGTTGAATTTGGTGATGAAACAAGCTTGCGGCTATTTTTCAACGATGACTTTCACAGATGCTGGTTTAATTGGGCGAAATCTGCCCGTGCAGACGTGCGCGAACTTTTAGCAAATAATCCAATACTGCAACCCTATTGCCATGATTGAAAATTTCGACTTTGCCAGTAATTACAGGTTGCCTCCTCAAAATATCGAAGCAGAAGAAGCGATTTTAGGCGGTATACTGCTCGACCCACAAGCAATCGTCAGAATCAGGGACATACTTGTGATAGAAGCTTTTTACATCAGTACCCACCGTGATATTTATCAAGCGGTTTTGGAACTTGACAACGAAAGTAAGCCCACGGATTTACTTGCTACTGCTAACTGGCTGGAAAATCACGACTTGCTTTCAAAAATTGGTGGTAAAAATAAACTAGCGACGCTTGTAGACCGGACGGTATCGGCGGTTAACATCGATGCCTTGGCGCAGTTAGTAATGGATAAACACCATCGTCGGCAGTTAATTAAAGCCAGTAGTGAAATTTACCATCTAGCACAAGACCAAACCGAAGAAATAGGTAAACAGTTAGAAAAGTCATCTTCAAAGCTGTTAGAGCTTAGTAACAGTGCAATAGCATCATCATCTGAACCAGTACCCATGTCGAATATTCTGGTAGATGCCTTTGAACGTATTGAAGAGAGGAGCATGGGCATAACGTCATCAGGAGTTAAAACTGGATTTTATGACCTAGATGCAGTGTTAAGAGGATTTAAACCAGGAAAATTAATTACAATTGCTGGTCGTCCGTCGATGGGTAAATCATCGTTTTTAGGCAATTTAGCTTTCAATATTTCATCGCTTGAATCTTTACCAACTATAATTTTTAGCCTTGAAATGGGCAAAGAGGAATGGGGAGATAGGTTTTTATCTCAAGATGCTTTTATCGAATCGAGTAACTTACAAAACGGTCAGGTTAATAAATCGGAATGGGGCATGATAGCTAAATCAATTAGTAAATTAAGCGAATTACCTATCTACATTGACGATTCGCCCATATTAACTGTTAGTTCAATCCGTTCAAAAGTTAAGCAGCTTATTGCTAAACATGACCGCATTGGTATGGTTGGAATTGATTATTTACAACTAATGGAAGGTACTGATAGCGATAATTATAATATCGCTTTTCAAATTGGAAAAATTACCAGAGCGTTAAAACAATTAGCGCGTGAATGTAACACAACCATCGTTATATTGTCGCAGCTAAATCGCGGTGTAGAAGGTAGAAATAATAAGCGCCCTATGATGTCGGATTTAAGAGAATCGGGGCGAATTGAGGAAGATTCGGATTCGGTACTGCTGCTCTATCGAGACGAGTATTATCATCCCGATACGGTTGATAGAGGTGTTGCAGAAGTACTAATTGCCAAAAATCGAGGTGGACCAACGGGAACGATAAAACTGCTGTTTGATGCACAGTTTACTTGTTTTAAAAATTTGGCACGGTGAGAGAAATGGTAACTTTTTTTAATTTTCAATTGCTGGTTCGGGATAATGAAGCTGCTTTCCCCCAGAACCAGGAAAAAGATTCCGCAGTTGTGGAACATCCAGATAATTGTTCTGAAATTCCCCAAAGCCAGGAAAAAGATTCCGCAGTTGTGGAACATCCAGATAATTGTTCCGCAATCCCCCAGAACCAGAAATGTGATTGTGAAGGCGATCGCCTAAATTCGGATAGGTGGAATCCTGCTCACTTTGGCGAAACACCTAGAAAACGTGATGAAGAAGGTAATTTAACTATTTTCTGGGATGACGAGCAGGAACCCCCAGACTCAGATGACTTTAACTCTTTAAAGGAATACGAGGAAGCATGGCAGCAATGGGAATCAAAAAACTCACACAGCTTGACCTCTGTTCCGGCGTTGGAGTCGGTTTCCCCCTCGCCGGATTGTGCCTCAAACAATTTGAACTTATCGGACTTGCAGAAATTGACCCCTACTGCTGCGAAATACTCAACCACCGATATCCAGGAATTACCAACTACGGAAACATCAAATCCCTCGCCTACGACAAATTACACGAAATCCCCAAAGCAGTTGACGTTATTACCGCAAGTCCTCCCTGCCAACCCTTCTCACTTGAAGGAAAGCGACAAGCCGCAGCCGATGACCGGGACGTGTTCTACGAAATCTTGCACATCGTTCGAGAAAAGCAGCCAAAATTCGCAGTTATTGAAAACGTCCCCGGATTGCTCACAGCACCCTTTGCCCCAGGTTCAAAGCGAATCTACTTTGACTACATTCAAAGCCGATTCAAGAAAGACGGATATCACATTGAAAAACTCAGAATTGGAAGCGGCCACGTTAGCGCTCCCTTTATTAGAGAAAGGTTGCTTTTGGTTGCCGTCTCCAAGCGCCTTGAGTTGGACTGGGAAAGGGCGACCCCCTGGGAAGACCAAGCAAGAAGCGCGGTTGAAAGAATTAGGCTTACTCAAAAGAACCGAGGTATTGAACCCGGATACTTTATGCGAATGGATGGGAATCCCCCAGAACTGGCTCAACCCATTGGAGTCAAGTCCGGCAACGGAGTTGTTAGAAAACAGCGAATTGCTGCGGGAAATGCACTTGACCCTAGAGTTGCTGCGATCGCCCTCCACCGAGTTTTGTACCTCTACCAAAGCATCCGGGTGGCTGGAAAAGTATATTAAAAATAAAAAACTCAAAGACGGCACAATCAAGACATATCCTAAAGTTGAAGGTATTTATCGCGACCCTGACGAACCAGATAACTGGTATTGGTCCTATAAATGGGAAGAAAAGAGTTCTAAAGCTAAAAGTGCTAACGGTCATATTACAAGAGCTGTTAGCGTTCCCTCTTCTAAAGTTTTCACTGTTAGGTACGCAATTTCTCAGAAATGGTCAATTCCTAAAATACTAAAGTTTATTAGGCTTAATACGCTAGAGTAAACTTGTTAACAGCTTTAAGCGACGTTTCTACTAGCGTCGCTTTTCTACTAGAAAACTATTTAAATAAATAAATGAGTATAAATTGTCACTAATTAACCTTAACCTTGTTATTAGGTAACTTCACAATTAAAAATTATCTAACAGCTTAAATATTGATATTTAAAATACAATTTAGCTAAGTAAAAATACTTAATAAATCGTTTTTATGTTAGTAGAAAAATTATTGTTTTTCTAGTAGAAATTCAATTTAATTTTTTATTCGGTGAATGCATATTATGTATTGACGAGAGAAAAAAATATTATGAGTAATCAAAATTCTACTAGAAACGAAGTTTATAGACCTGAAACTCTTATCGAAAAATATGGTATAAAAACTGCTGCGTATTACAAGAGGACAAAGTTCCTAAAAATTCAAGCTTTTAAAGATGGTAGTGGGAAAGCATACCTAACAGAAGAACAAGTAGAAGTGATGGATGCGCTGCATGAATATATAAATGAGCATGGCAAGATGGAAGGTTTTAGTTTTGATACGGAAGGTTTAGATTTGGTTGCAGAAGCAACAGAAGATGTAGATGAAAATACAGGTAAAATGACTGTTGCTAGTAAAAGCGAATTATCTCAATCAAAACCTGACAGTGTAATTCAACAAAGCATTCCTGAAACACAGCCAGATTTTACTCAAGGAATGGAAACCTTGATTAGACAAGCTGCTGAAATCAAAGCTCAAGGTATGGCTATGCCTGACCTTGTAACGTTGCAGCTTGCACAGCAAATGACATTTGACGACCTTCCTAGTGACCTACAGGACAAGGTTACAGCAGTTAGAGCAGCAGCTACCCCAAAGATGGAACCCGCGAATATAGCCAGCCAGTTACTCGCACAGCACCGAGCCAGCAAGTAAGGGAAATTCGACGGGAACTAGAAACAATAATGTCAGCGCTTGGTGCTGGGCGCTCTGTAATAGTTCTGGGGGAAACTGGACTCGATGACGGTTTACCTCAACAAATTCAAGACCGCTGGGATGGACATTTTGCAACAGCAACTTATAAAGGCAGTGGTAAACGATTCTTTCAGCAAATAGCTTGGCAATTGGAGGTGCCAACCGAAAGCGATGAAGGTAAAGCTTTGAGTATGGATTTACTAAAAGAAGAAATTGCTATGAATTGTAATTCAAGTACTTTGCTAGTTTTTCCAGAAGCTAAGAGGTTAACCACAGGTATTCGCTATTGGCTTGAAGACTTAATTTCTAATGGTGTTGTGGTGTGTTGCTGTGCTGTGGTCAATCCTAAAAGAGACATCTTTTTAAAGATGCTTGAGGTGGAACTTGAATTACCCAACGATAAAGTTATCCGAAAAATGATGCGGCAAGAAGCCCAAAAGCTGGGGTTGCAATTATCAGAATCTCGGTTAGCTGCGTTACAGCCGTTGGTGGGACGTAATCCCGTATTAGCAAAGAAAACTATCCAGCAAGAAGCTTTGGGAATAAATCCCGAACAACTGCCAGAACATGCTCAATATCTCGATATCACACCGTTAATCATGGGAGCAGTTTCGATGTTGGGTGTGTTGAAGTTCTGGGGAATGGCTAGCGGAGACAGAACGCTTTACGTAATTGGAGGTGTTGCAATTATGGTCGGTTTGGCGATGCGGTATATCGGCAAGGTGGGAGTAGGTAGAAAGAGGTACGGGCAATGATGGCGCTGACCCATGCGGCTATTGCTGGCGCTGCTGTTAGTTTGGTTCTGGGGGATTGCTCGCCCCTGGTGCTTGGCTGTGCTTTCGCTGGAAGCCAATTACCAGATATTGATACTTCTACTTCGTTGGTCGGGTCGGTAGCGTTTCCGGTTTCAAGATGGATTGAAGCTCGATACCCACACCGAACTGTTACACATTCATTCTTAGCAACGGGGTTTATTGCACTGCTATCTTTACCGCTGTATTTTTATTTGGGTTATAAACCCTGGGTAGCGTTATTTGCGGGTCATCTTGTCGCTATCTTTTCAGATACTTTTACCAGAAAAGGGGTACAGCTTTTTTATCCTTCCCCCGTGTGGTGCGTGCGTGGGCTGAATCCGCGTCGCCGTCTTATTACTGGTGGTCCCGGTGAATATTGGGTATTAGCGTTTGCCGTTGGGTTCTTGGTTTTTAGTTTTTACACCTACACTGGTGGCGGTTTGATTTTCAAGGCTTCCCAGGTAATTGGGATTAAATCAGCACAGGAACGCATTTACAACGATAACGCCGGAACCCGTCACGTATACGCGAACATACAAGGAGTTAGAAGTAGTGACCGTGCTTCTATAAAAGGTAGATTTTGGATTTTAGGTAAATCTGGCGGTGAGTACTACGTCAGCGACGGGAAACAAGTTTACAAAACTGGAGAAACGGGTCAAATTATCCCATCTCGCTTGGTTGCCGAACCGGGAGCTTTTGCAACTAGCCAGATTTACACTCTAATTTTTGATGATGAAAACCCGTTAACAACTTTAACAGAACTTGGTAACAAGTTTAAAAATCAACCAATCTATCTAAATGGAAGTTTGCAAATCGACACACCCGAAGATATTCAAATTACTCCTAACCCTAATGTTTTAAGCACATCATTAGTGAGCGGGAATACTTATCAACAGGAGTTTAATCCATTAAATAAGGCGATCGCAGAATTGGAGGGACAGTATGCAACAGGTCAAATTCAAGCAAAAGTTTTTTCTTCTAAAGGCTTGTAGCTTGGTATTGCTGAGTTTAGCTTATGGTTGTGGTGATTCTGAAACAACGGCTACCCAAGATTCAGGTCAAGCTGTTGCAGCTGCTCCAGCTTCAAGCGCCCCTGTATTTAAGGTAGATAAACCAAGAGAAAAAGGTAAACGGTTCAAGTTGAATTTAACTTTAACCAAACCATCAGATTTAAAAGTAGCCAAAGGTGATGAAATTATTGCTGGTCAAACCATTGTTCAGAAAGAATTGACAGAACAGCAGCAATTAACGCGCTTGCAGCTTATTACTCAAATAAACACAACTGAACAACTACCTCAAGAGTTTTACCTAACTCAAGCAAATCAGGAAGTAGAACTTGCTCAACAACGATTAAAAAATTATCGTGATTCCTCCCCTTTCACTGATGCTTACGAACCATTATCGAGAATGGTGCAGCGCCAAGAACTGGAGGCTCAGCTTGCTGCAGCTGCAAATAAAAGAAATACTGTTTCATCACAATTAGAAATTGCTCGTCAACAAGCCAAATTAAAAAAAGAGCAATTGGAATTGCAATTAAAAGCTTTAGATGCCAGTTTGGAGCAGCTTAAAGTCAAATCACCCTACACAGGAACCATACGACGAGTAAAAATTGAGCGCGGCTCAAATAACCAGATAGCAGCGGTTTTAACCATTCAAACTCGGGATTTATAAGATGAGAAATTTAATTTACCCTTTATTTATTGGATGGTCATTAATTTGCCCACTTTCAGCCTATGCATTAGTCCCGAACAGTTATTTAGGTTCGGTTGAAAATAGTAACGGCTTACTAAATTTATCCACTGGCAGCCGCGACCGTGCAGTTAGCAGTTTAGGTAAATGGTTGGTTGACGATACCAAATATTTATCTAATTACGGTACAGAGGGAAGTGGTGTTAGATGGTCAGGGTTAGAACTCGGAACTTATCAAGTTACCTGGGAAATGACTTCCCGTGACAAGAAAAACGATGCATTTTATTTTTGGAACCAAAAAGAACTAGGGCTATTAGGTAATCGCTCTGTAGCTTCTAAATGTGTAATTTTATCAAGTGGTAAATGTTCTACATCTCAATTTACAAGTGGTTTGGTAACTTCTACTTTTGATGTAATGTACGGAGATTTAGCATTACTGGCATTAGACACAGCAGATAAACGCGGCACATCAAATATAAAAATTCACGACTTGCAAAGAACTGGTGACTTAACTTACAAAGCCCCGGTGGTTATGGATTTAGGCACAGATAATTATTTGGGTGATGTGAGGTTTCGTGATGGTTATACTGCTATAACTACTGGGGGAAAAGATAGAGCAGCTTCTAGCTTAAGCAAATGGCTTGGTTTACCTGTTAACAACTTAGGGACTGAGGGAAGTGGGGCAGTTTGGGATTTAGCCCCTGGGGAATATGAAATTACCTGGCAAGTCTATACAGGTGAAAACGATTTTAATAATGATGTGTTTTATTGGTGGGATGGTTTTGAGTTAAAAGAATTTACCAGCAGAGCGATCGCAAATAATCAAAGGTCAAAAACTAGATGGGATAGTCAGCAGACAACAACTAAAATTACCGTTAAAAATGGAACATTAGGATTTTTAGCTTTAGATACAGTCGATAAGTCTGGTACTTCTGAGCTAAGAATTAACCGCATAGAAATGGTAAAGAGTATTCCACATTCAAAAAATTTAAAAAAAACACCAGAACCCAAGTCAGCATTAGGGTTGCTTGCAAGTGCTGTCATATTATTTCTTCCTAAAAAATCCTTGAAATGAAACCAATTTTTAAAAATTTATTTACTTTGGGTGTGATAACAGCGGTTTTATCCGTTGCTACTGTTTTGACAAAAAATCGTGGCGTTTCTTCATTCCAAACCGAGCAACCACAATTTGAGGGTAAAGCACAAGCCAGCGCTCCACCAATCAATTGGGAGATTGTAAAACCTGCTTACGATGGCGACACTATTACTGTCAAAAAAGGTAGTGAGAAGTTAAAAGTACGCTTTTCTTGTATCGACGCTCCCGAATTAAAACAGCAATTGGGAAGAGATTCACGGGATTATTTACGAACGCTTATCTCCAGTTCTGGGGGAAAAGTAGGGCTTAACGTTATAACAACAGACAGATATGGAAGAAGCGTCGCGGAAGTATGGGTACAGAATGATGGAACCCCAGAACTTGTTCAAAGCAAAATGGTTTTAGCCGGAATGGCTTATGGTTACGAAAGATATAAAAGTGATTGCCCATCATGGGATGCAGTGAAAGCATCTCAAGAGTATGCAAAATCTAACAAAATTGGGCTATGGGCTGGGAATTATCAAAAGCCCTGGGAATATAGAAAAAGAAATAAATAAAGTTGTTAACAAATTTATCAAGTACTTGTAATTAACTTGTTACCAAGTTTATGATGATATACATAAAAGTTGTTAACAAGTTCATGGAAATAGAAACTGTAGAAAGTATTGATAGAATTGCTGCTGGTGGAAGAGGTCATAAAGCGCCTTACAAAACGACTCATCAACGAGTACCCGAACCAGTAAAGCCAGTTCTTGAGAAAATAATCAAAGCTTATCGTATAGCTTACGCTGAAGGCTCAGAAGAGAAGGCTGATAACGTACTTGTAGATATTGAAGAAGCAATTGATAAAGCTGTTAACAAGATTACTCCAGAGGAGAATAAAGCTGTTAACAATTATGAAGGGATTCGCGATCGCATTCTTGGTAAAGTGCGTTCTGATAAGTTAAAAGCAGTAACCAAGGCGTTAAACGAATTTATCGCGAACTTAGAAAAAGCTTGAACTAACAGTTTAATAAAACTTGAACAGAACAACCTTAACGTAAGGATAATGGCTATGAAGATTGATTATATTGAGCAGCAAGCGACCGGAGGGTACAAATTTTATCGGATTGATTCTGAAGCTATAACCGGAGGGCTAGAAAAACAAAAGTATTATCACGAAATACCAGCACATCAAATCCCTCAGCATATAAAAGAAAAAGCAATCCGAAAATGGCAAAAGCAACAAGTTAATCACCAACGTATTATTGACATGAAATAACATCCCTTTATTTATGACGAAGACGATGAAGAATAAGTCATAAACAAACCCTGGAGGCAGTCTGCTATCCAGGGTTTAAATTTATCTAATTTAGGTTATAAGTTAAAACTCAACAAAGTCCCTAACCTTCTGTGGTAGCGGGTCAATCTCCTTCTTCGACAAATCTTTGAAAGTAATTAACCGTTCATAACTATTGTTTCCGTCATCTCCTTTTCCAGTGCAACGAGAGAACCAAACAGCCGGTTCGTATTTGTTTGAGGGCGATCGCCTAAAGTAGTGTTGACCGTTCCAAGCAACTACTGCTGCTCCGTCTCTATCCGTTTTTATTACAGTTGCTCCGATGGAATCCCATTCAAAATCATGAAAAGTTTCAAGGGAGTATTGATAGTTTGGTGTAGTTCTGGGGGAAAGTTGCTCAAGAGCTACTGCTATTCGCTCAAGTGCTTGAGCTTGCTTGAATTGGATATTGAGCCATAATTCTGTTTGGTCTGGTGTCATAGGTTGAAAGCTTTATTTGAGTAGTACTTCTGTGAAGCTGCTATTTATCAATTGTTTAGTTCTGGGGGAAACCATCCCCCCGGTGCTATTTAGAAAGAACCTTCATCTTTAGGTTTTGGTTTTAACTCGCCTTCCAATATTTCCCGTAGCGTCCAAAGCTGGTTGTATAAACCTAATTTCTCATCAGTCCAATTAAGCTCTTGTATTAAGTCAAGGACTATATCTTCATCAAATGTGAGTGTTACTTGTTTCTTTTCCATTGTTTTATTTGAGTATTACTTGAGTATTACTTGAGTAGTGTTTGAGTGATGTTTGAGTGATGTTTGAGTTAGTTCTGGGGGAAACTATCCCCCGTGTTTTTAGCTAGCTGCTTGTAATTCCAGTTTGGCGATCGCCTCCCGTCGTTCAAGTTTCATTACCGAAAATTCGTTACGTCTTAACCCGAGTTCGATGTGAGTTTGTTCGCGTTTAGCTTTTGTTTGATTCAAGATTTCCTGCTGTTCCCAATAGTGGGAGTGTTCGTCAAGCTGCTGCTGTTTTGCTGCTTTACGTTGGCTATCGTTACGAAGTTCTTTGTTGAAAGCAATATTTGAATCAATCTCTGATTCAATCTGCTTGAGCATGACTTGAGTTTGTTCAAGCTGTAATTCAAGGTCGAATAACTGAGACTGGAGCTTTGCAATTGCTTGTGGGTATTGACTTAAGTTCATATAAAATACAGGTGAGTTTTTGATTTTGGCTTGGGTAGTCTAAACAAATACCCAGGTCATTTCTGCTGAAAACACTTATCTAGAATTGGTGTTTTCTCAACTACGCCAACTTTGGACTTGTCCCAATGTCCTACCGGGTGAAATAATTCAGGTGGTCTTCGCGTTTTACGTTGATATACTTATTATAGCTAGTATACTGACTAAAAGCTATAGCATATAGTAAACTTTACCTAAATTTTATAGCAGGTATACGTGCTATAATCTGACTGTCAATATATGAGTAATTTATTATGGGTACTTTGAATAGCGGTCGTCCTGGTGGTAATCCTGATTTTGGGACAAAGTATAAATTTGCTCGTTCTGGTGATGAACCTATCACCAGTCATTTGCAAGTAAAAGTAACTCAATCAATGAAAGAGAGACTGGATAAGTTAGGTAAAAACAAAGCTGAGTGGATACGGGACAAACTTGAAAAAGCTCTAGCCTCGGAGAATTTGTAGTTAAGTTACTAGTTTGTGCAGCGGGGGTCTGGCGAGCGGCACGGCATTTGCTGGAGCGAATCAAAGTAACTTGTTTTCTTCGCAATTAACTGGTTCGCTCCGCAAATAGCCTTAGCTCGCTCGCCAGACCTTTGGTAAATAAAAGAAAAAAGAAGCAGCAGCGGGGCTGCTGCTGCTACTGCTGTTTTACTAAAGTTGAATTAAATTACTTTCGTTTTGGTTTCATTTCAGTTTCTACTGCTGCTGTTTTTAAACAAGTAATTGCTGAATCTAACTCTTGAATAAATGTAAGATTTGGATTTTCGTTATCAGCTTCATTTGAAAGTTTTTCAAGGTCATCAATAATATTTAAAAGTTCTTCGCGAAATTGATTATTATTCATCTTCTTTGTATCCCATTGCTTCGAGTGCTTCTTGTAATTCGGTGTAAGCTTCCAGCATTTTGGCTAGAACTGCTGCATCAGATTTTTCCTTTTTAAATGCGCTGATGCTTTTGTGTATTGAAGTGTGAGCGCTTTGCAGAGACGCAAGCGCCCGCATATAGGCGAGACGCTTGGACATAATTAGAATTTAATGCAGTAGTCAGCTAAAAGGTCTTTTTTTTCTTGGTTTAATTCAAATTCTTCCTCAAGTTCTTCTTTATTGATATCCAGTTGTAAATTTGCAACAGCTTTTAATATTTTCTGAATGTCTTCACTATCACTACCTACTTGATAATGACTTTGTAAAAATGCTTCTGCTGCTGATACAAATTGTTCGAGTGTAGAAGCTAGTTGATTTGCAGATGATGGTTTTTGTAACATGAGATTAATGTTTTAATTTGACTCCCGGTTGGTAGCCGGGTTTTTATTTCTATAACTATTATAGCTGGTATACCAGTTATAATAAAGGCATTTATTGTGAAGTTTTTGTAAGTATACTAGCTAAAATAATATTCAAGTATCACTCAAGTAGTCTCAAGTTCTGCCAGCGAGTGAGGAGCGGGAGGGGAAGCAAGTAACTAAGAACGAAGCGATAGCTTATGAAATCCCCTCCCCGACGAACGAGCAATCGACCAACTACAGCAACAACGAAAAAGTCTCAAATATTTTCAATGACCTTTCTCAAAAATTACAAACTGCGATCGCCTCTAAATATCAAACATAAAGCTGTTAACAACTTTAGTTAAATCTGCTGTAAATCTGCTATTTATTGCTAGTATACTTGCTATAATAATAATATAGATAATTAGGTAATTTAAATGAAATTTGATTCCTGGAAATTTAAAGAAAGTATTGTTGACAATGGTGCTGAAGTTTGGAAATGGGCTGAATATTACTTTAGAGATGATGAACCAGGTGTATTGGTTGGTAAATCGCCGGTTTATACAGTAGGAGCTTCTGACTATAATTGCTTGATTGAAGATGCCCCAAAGGTTGCATTAGCCTTAGAAAATGGTGCAGCTTGGGAAGAAGTTTCAGGAAATTTTAGAGAAGCTTGGTAAATAAATAATTAATAAAAGTAGCCCGTCAGGGCTACCAAATTTAATCTTTTATTTTTTCAATTAGGTTTTTTACCAATATGTTTAAATAATTTTTTACTTAACTTTGAAAACCAAAAAGCTGTACGGCGAGATTTTGGGACACCCTCACGACGATCTAGTTTTTTACGATGATTTAGATGTCCCAAAATCCGCTGTAGGCTTTTTGGTTTTTTCGATAACTGTGAATAACTTCAATTAGGGTTTTTACCAATATGTTTGTTTAAATGATTTAGATAAACTTTTGTAGATATTGTCATCGCTCGTTTGAATTGCCATCAATGGGGGACAAGCCCCCGACAACTAGAACAACGACAACTGAAGGGGAGCCGGAGCCGCAGGAACCCAAGAAAACCAACCAGAAACCCCAGAAACCGGAACCCAGGAACCACCCGACCACTGAGGAACGCCAACCGGGGAGAAAAGAAGAACCCGACGACCCAAACCCACAGCCAAAGCCGCAGAACCCCAGGAACCCGACCCACCACCCCGAAAAGACCGGGAAGGACGGACACCAGAAGGACAAGCACCCGACGGAGCAACCACAAGCAAACCAGCAGAACCAGCAGCAACAGAACGAACGCAAGCAGCAGAACGCCGAGCCAAAGCAGCCACCACACCGCCACCACCAGCAAACCGGGGAGAGGACGCAGAGAACACCAACAAAGAAGAAGAGGAACCAAAAGCCGACCGGACAAGCAGATCAACGCCACGGGCACAACCAACAGAAACCCGGCAACCCGAAGCAGGCACAAACCCCAGAACAGAACGAACCGCCGCAACCGCCACCGGGCAAGACCGAGAACCAGAGAAACCGACCGACCGGCAACCAACAAAGAAAGAAGAAAGCACAACTACCACCAACTAACGAACTAACTACATTATAGCAAGTATACCAGCAAAAAGCAACAAAGTAGCAAGCAAGACAACAAAGAACAACAACCCTTTCGTTGTCAAACTTTCTTAAAAAAAAATCAATAAAAAATCCCCGTCGGCTGCGGCTTCAAGTACTTAGGGGATAGCAAGTCAATGATATGGACGCAGACGACGGGGGAAACAACGCCGAAGGCATCCTTATAATTATTTAGTTAATCAATTGATTTTCAGCAGTTCTACAGCAGTTGAGCAGCAGAAAGTTAAAGTAATTTTTTAGAAAGGCGATCGCAGTATTTAAATAAAACAAAAGGGAAGCTTTAAACTCCCCCTTGGTAACTAAATTATTTTAGATTCACTTTTCTAATACTTATACTCCACCTTTCATCACTTACTTTACTTACTCCATGTAATTTTTTATTATCAAATTCTATAATTTCACCATTACTCAATATTTCTGTATTTCCTTCATATATAAATTCTACATTCCCTCCAAATAAATTATCATTACTTACATTTATTACTATCACTTTATCCCCAAATATATCTCTATCCCTATGTAGCTTTAATTCTACTCCTACTTCGTATTTATATATCAAAATACTATTCCATTCCTCATTTCCCCAAATACTATTTATTCTCTTTTTTAAATTATTATCAATATTTTCTCCCTCAAATATCTTATTTTTAAATCCTAATTCTACTCCTACTCCCAACCAAATACATTTTCTTCCACTACTATTTACTTTCCCATTCCATTTTTCATTATTTAATTTACTTTCATATCCTTTTACAAATTTCCAAATCTTATTCTTATCTACAAATCCTAATCTTTTCATTTTATTATTAAATTATCTATATATTCATTATAGCAAGTATACCAGCAATAATCAATCTATATATAAAAATAAAGAATAATAAAAAAATACCTCTTTTGTTGTTTTATAATTTTTCTTCAGTATCCGCTTTAAATCCTTTTTGGCTGCGGCTTCAAGTACTTAGGGGATAGCAGATTAATGATGTGGACGCAGACAAAAAGGGAAACAACGCCGAAGGCATCCTTATAATTCTATAGTTAGTCAATAGTGGATAGCAGTTTTGCAGCAGCTTAGCCAAAGCATTTTTTTAGCAAGCATTAGCAGATAGCAGAATTACAGCAGCAAACTAAAGTTTTCTTTAGTTGACAATAGTAGATAGTAGAGTTGCAATAGTTAGTTAAAGTATTTTTTAAGATGGCGATCGCAAATAGTAATTTTGCAAAAGTTAACCAAAATGAATCTTTAGTAATTTTTAGTAAACAATAGCAAACAGCAGTTTAATAGCAGTAAATCAAAAGAATTATTTTAGTAAACAATAGCAAACAGCAGTTTAATAGCAGCAAGCTAAAGTTAATTTACATTCATTATCGTTACTATCACAGTTATTCAATTGCTCGTTCGTCGGGCGGGGGTCGTCGTTCCTCCTTGCCCCGCACCTCCTCACTCGCTGGCAGAACTTGAGATTATTTGAGTAATACTTGAGTAAAATTTGAGCAAACCTATTATCCCCGTCGGCTGCGGCTTCAAGTACTTAGGGGATAGCAAGTCAATGATATGGACGCAGACGACGGGGGAGACAACGCCGAAGGCATCCTTATAATTCTATGATTAGCCAATAGTGAATAGCAGTTTTACAGCAGCGAACTAAAGGTAAACAAACGATAACAACTGTTTAAATATGCGGTGTACGCTGCAATGGACAGAAGTGAATCAGCAATAAACTTTCGTCAAAATTCTACTGAAATTAGCAGCAGTTTCATAGCAGTCTTACAGCAGTTTCACCAAAGCAAACCTATTATCCCCGTCGGCTGCGGCTTCAAGTACTTAGGGAATAGCAAGTCAATGATATGGACGCAGCCGACGGGGGAGACAACGCCGAAGGCATCCTTATAATTCTATGGTTAGCCAATAGTGAATAGCAGTTTTACAGCAGTGGACTAAAGCATTTTTTAGCAAGCATTAGCAGGCAGCAGAACTACAGCAGCCTAACAAAAGTAATTTAAAGTTGACAATTGTTTTTCAGCAGTTTTACAGCAGTAGACTAAAGTTAGTTTTTGGTGGACAATTGCAAATTACAGCGTTACAAAAGTTAACCAAAGTATTCTTCAGAGGTATTTTAGAGTTTATATATTAATACTTAGTCTTCCAATACCTAAACTTAGTAACTTAGCCTTTACATCCAAAGCTTCTGTTCCACAGTAGTAATATTTTTTTTCTCGTAAGTTCGCTAAATAGTATCCTAAATAACCACCGTTAATTTTAAACAATTCACAAACTACGTTTGATTTAGTAAGAGAATATCTTTCTAGGATTGCTTCTAAATCTATTGGTTTTTTCTTGGGATTGTAAAAAACTTTACTCTTTAAGTACACCCACTTCTCTGGCTCTCTTATGAATATTTGATAGTGTTCTGGATATAAAACTTCTTTGTTCATAGTCCTAAAAAATCGTTATAATTTAGATGTTTAAGAAACCCCCTAGAAAACTAGGGGATAAGCTAATTACAAATGAAAACAGTAAGCTAGTTCAACACTAGTTTTTACCGTTTTTTTCTTCATCTTCAGAGGGTTTGATAATATCGTCCTTATACGCTATATCTTCCCTCTCCCCAGTTTCGGGGTTTTCTTTGAAATACACATCACTAGCAATGTGTTCGTAGACTTCAGAAGGTTTATATTCCTCCTGGTGTCCGTTTTGCTGGGGTTCTTCCGGTTTTTCTTCCGGTTGTTGATCTTCTGGCTTAGTCATTTGTACCTCTTATTTACTACAAAGTAGGTTTCTCACCTACATTTATATTATAGCAAGTATACCAACTAAAAGCAAGTAATTAATCAGATAACAAAAAATCAATAATTGAGAAAATTCACTAGATAATTATAAAAAAAGAGATACCCCGCCGCTGCGCCCCCCCAAAAAAGTTTTAAATATGCGGAGTGAGTCCCCAAGCAAAAGGCACAGCACCGGAGCGCGATATGAGAAGTAACTGTGCGGACAACGCGAAAATTTTAAAGCGCAGGTGCTAAAATGCCTTGCTGGACGAACGGAGCATCCTTTTTGGCTGCGGCTTCAAGTACTTAGGGTATAGCAAGCTAATGATATGGACGCAGACAAAAAGGGAAACAACGCCGAAGGCATCCTTATAATTCTTTAGTTACTCATTAGTTAATCAATCGTTGTACAGCAGTTTTGTAGCAGTAGATTAAAGCAGGCTAAAGTAATTTTTTAAATAGTCAATTGAAAGCCAATTGAAAGTCTTTAAATCTTTTATTACGCGATTGAGGAGAGGTGTGGGGATAGCCGGAACGAAGTGGAG
>ERZ1740062.464-NODE-464-length-22303-cov-5.138394_pt1 | contig 22303 bp, 21 predicted proteins | sample MGYA00581741_ERZ1740062 | MGnify/ENA primary metagenome ERZ1740062 (study PRJEB43018, sample SAMN04849747) | marine metagenome | isolation source: floating plastic debris | place: Pacific Ocean | collected 2008-09-01 | study: EMG produced TPA metagenomics assembly...
CATGATTTCAATTCTACTCGAATCTTGTCTGCTTTCAACACAATTTTCTTCTGATTTTGTGATAAAGTTTCAGGATTTCCATCCATTAAAAGTTCAATCGAATTACCAAATAATACAGCACTACCAATCCAAGTTATATGCTCTACCTTAAAATAGTTGTTATCAAATTTTCCCAATTCAGAATCGATTAACTCAAGGCCGGTATTGCCCCCAGACAGTCTTTTTAAAAACCCCATCATTGTTGTAAGTAGGGTTTTGTTCCCTTTCAATTGTTATGAATACGTAATTTCTTGTCTCATATTCCGTTTTAAGTTCAGACAAAATAAGTGATAAGACTTTTCGGCAGCTTAAATAACAATCAAATCGTATCCCAATGAAACTTCTTAACCTATCATCCATTCTGGTCCTAACCGTTATCTCTTGTTCTACTCAGGAGGAAATAACAAATTCCCGCGAGGAAAATGCATCAGATCTTGAACAAGAAAACCAGAAACTTTTAGAAGTTGAGGGATATTCCAATTATGATTTAGTGGGTTTCAATGTTTTTGTTGAAGACAAAGCGTTTGAAAATGATGATGCACTTACTCAGGAGGCATTGGATTTATTGGAAAGAAAATTGATTGAGGTAACTGAACTTGATTTGAGCAGCATTATTCTGAACCAACTCAAGACGGTTAATATTTTTGTCGATTGGAAAACATCCAATGGCTCGGCAGTATTTCACCCATCGGAATTTTGGTTGGCCCAAAATGGTTACATTTTGGAGAAAACAAAGGCAATTGAAATATCCAACATCAAAAATTTTATCAATTGGACGAACAAAAACCAACCCTTTTTGGTGTTGCATGAGCTTGCGCACTGGTATCATCATGCCATGGCTGCCGATAGCGAAAAGAGAGCAGCAATAACCAAAGCCTATCAAAATGCCGTTAGCTCTGAACTCTATTTAAATGTCGGCTACGATTTGGGAAATGGCAATTATTCTACCGCTTACGAAGCTTACGCACTAACTAGCGAAGGAGAATATTTTGCAGAACTTACAGAAGCCTTTTTCGGACAAAACGATTATTTCCCGTTCACCAAAGAAGATTTGGAAAACTACGACCCAGCCGGCTTTAAGGCTTTGAAAATGGCTTGGGCACAGCCTTGAATCTTTCTATAAATTCTAGGGGTGACTCCCTTTGGTTCCAACCCCTTTCCAGGCTACTAGTGCAGAGTGCTTCCACTTTCAAGACTTTCTTTTTCGTTACTTTTAAAGCTGACTTCAGTTCAATTTCTTTCTTTTTTTATAGTTCTTTGGACGTGATAAATGGACGGTCAAGTCTTTATAATATTTTTAATCCGTGCTTTTCAAAAAACTTTAAAGGATGGAATCAACAAGTAATAAATGGAGAAATTTTTCGAGACAGGTGTTCGAAGAACCCATTCCCGCGCTCATTGAAAATGTGATCATCAAGGAGCAAAAGGATGGTCATGGACTAAAAATATGTGCAGGTTCAGATTCCTAGGCCTATAAGTCCTATGTGGCCTATGGTACGGTCATCGTGGTACTTCGTAAGGAAAAAGGGACCCCAAAAATTGGCACCAAAGAGCGTATGCTCCGTGAAGTGACCCTATCCGTGGAAGCTGCTTATTCAATCTGTGATATTTTGGAGAAATATGACGTTGAGCCGGAGGTGCACGCGGATATAAACACCGACCCAAAGTTCGAATCAAATATAGCGTTGAAAGAGGCTATGGGCTATATTTTGGGCATGGGCTTTGTCTTCAAGGCGTAACCATGCGCTTTCGCGAGTTCATCCTGCGCGGACAAGGTGGTTTGATGAAAAGATTATTTCCTAACGACAACTAGGATTATCCTTGATTTGAACTTTCCCTAATCAATCATCAAGATAAGTAGAAATAGAACAGTGCAGAAAAACGTTGAATTTATGACACCACCTTCTTAGTGGCTTTAGCCTTAAAAAAAGTGTAGCAAAATGTTCCATTATCAATAGCAGTATTATACAAGTCCGTTATGCCGGAATTAAGTTCGTTCCTATGGATGAACTTTTGTGCAATAACTTCTTCGGAAATACCTTTTATCATGGCCGTGAAAGTATTTCGTATAAAACCTTCTTTTAGTTTGGGTTTTGAGTCGTCAACATATACTTGCCGAGGAGAGACTTTAATACCGTTGAAACCTGCGTCGCTCAGTATGGGGTATAATTCCCTTCCTATGTTTGCATTGCCTCCCTTTTTTTTCTGAAGGTTCACTTGAGCTTCAACCGCTTTTCTTGCATTTTCACTGTCAGGATGAAAATAAGTTGAACCATGGTCGCCCTCTATTATGGTTATCGTTCCGTTACTTCTCAAAACCCGTTTTAGTTCCTTTAAGGCATCCATAGGACGCGTAAGATGTTCGAGTACAAAACAAACGAAAATATGGTCGAAATGACCGTCTGGATAGGGGAGTTCGAAAATATCTGCAAGCTCAAAATGTACATTTCCTATTTTCTCTTTCGCGATAGCAAACTTTGCTTTTTCAATAGAGGTAGAAGAAATATCTACACTAATGAATGAGGCTTCTGGACTCATCTGAGCAATAATTTTGGTTTGGGCTCCAACGCCACACCCAGCTTCCAAAACCAGAGCATCTTTCTCCCATTTCGAATCCCAGTGAAGTATTTCTGAAATAGAATCGGCCTGATCATTTAGACGTATAGTTTCTTCATCAGAATATCCATGTATATAATCTTTGATATCGTCTTTGTTGATTTCGTGAATTTTATCTTCCAGAACATCAAGCCTTTTCAGGATTTCTTTACTCGCGTCCCGAAGTTCTTTACCTGAGTGTGTAAAGACTAACTTATTGTTCACCCTATGGAAAATCTTTGTTTCAAGACGAGCCTCAAGTTCTTTTAATTGATGGCTAAGGGCCGACTGCGTCAAGTAAAGTCTTTCCGCTGCCTTATTTAAAGTACCGACCTGCTCAATGGTATCTATAAGTTTTAAGTGTCTGATTTCGATAAAACCCATTTCTAAATCCTTTAAGGACAAATTACGATACCGTATCTAAAAATTCACGAACACAAATATGAAAAATACTAATGCTTGCGATGAAAATTGTTTCAAACTTTGATAGAATCCCATTTTTTTATTCATCAGAGCTTGCAATACGTCTGATGTCTGTATCAAAGCTATGTTTTGAAAATAGGTCAAAAAAAACCCACCCTCGGATAGACTTTTATTCTTAAGTGACCTCGGCAAGATTACCTTCGGTGTTCCTTTGTGCTCCGACCTGAAAATACAGGGTTTTCGCTTTAAGCGACCTCGGCAGGATTAAGTCTAAATCCTCTGAGTACTGTATTTTAAAAGGTTAGTAGGCAATACCAATGTATTACCTACTAATTTGTTTCAACTAGTAAAAAATACTTCAACAAATTTGATTAGGGAATTTGTCTTTTTAAAATGGTGCAAAAGTATCTTTTGGACTGTCTGGCACACTCCAGCGCTCACGTGGACTGATGTTTTCTGTTACATCTACTACAGATGCTGAATTACCAATATTACCGTAGCTACTTGCACCACCACGTGGTATTTGCATTCGGTCTCCGTATAACCACACGACCAAGTTACTGCGCTGTCCACCAGTGATGGGGTGTGTAGCGTGTGGAACGTTACCACGGTGTATTATTGCTTTTCCAGGTTCAAAAATGGTCTGTACCGTTTTCCCTGTGCTTTCGTCATGGAAATCAACTTGTGAACCTGTAAATTTTTCATCAGGTAAATTGATGTTGATATTCAATGTAGCCGCTGAAGCGTCAGTGTGCGCATGCAAATCTTTATCCTTATCAGGATTATATTGAATGGAAAAACCAAATGTTTGGTTATCATAACCATAAGTCCCTAGTAGCAAACGAGCAATCGGACGCATGTAGCGGTTCATCATATCGTTATAAAATGCTTGAAAATTTGGTGCAGCCAAATGCCCTTCCGAGCGTGGGTCAAGCATAATTCCATAGCGATTCAACTGAATACCGTAAGGCGCACGTCTAGGAATTTCTGAATTCACCACAGTCTCTAAATAGTTGCGAAAATCTGCTAAACGTTCAAGGTCAAAAAACTGTGCAACATATACTCCAGGAATAATTTCTTCCCATAAATCTACAACAGCATTTTCTTTTTCTGGATTTTCCCATGCGTCGTTAATCGCTTTTCGCAATTTTGGGTCAAGTAGTGTTTCATCAGGAATCAGTAAACTGTCTTTGTTTTCCATTTCCCATTCTGCCCAAGCATCTTCTAGCAATTTTCGGTTATTGTTCCAAAAATGAGAGACAGATGCTTCACGTTTTAGGGAAGCTTCACGGGAAGGCTGGCTAAGCGCACGAGCTTGTGCGAGTGCATTATTGTGTTTCATTTCTTTATATGTTTTATTAAAAATGAATGCCTTTACTATGAAAGACATCCATTTTCCGCTATTAATCAATCTTAGTTATCAAAGGAATTAATCTTTTTGAATCTCTTGTAAATCCATTAACATGCTTTCCCAGTTTTTCTGGTTGTCATGGTCAAACTGTGCTCCATTTTCATCAGCAATTGTAAAACGCTTAATTGCTGGTGTTTTACTTGTTGCTTGAAATAATTGGTATGCTTCTTCACTCAGAGCTTCGGCAATTGGTAAATCGATGGAGGCATATACAGCCCGCTTACAAGCCTCTATAGATTCTGCTGGAAATTTAGAAATACGTTCTGCTAAAGCATCTACATATGGTCCAATTTCATCTGCATCTAATGCTTTGTTTATAGTTCCGAATTTTTCAGCTTCATCAGCATCCCAATCTCTTGCTCCTAAAATGATTTCTAGTGCTTTTCCTAGTCCTGCTTGTCTAGCCATACGCGACGCTCCACCTCCACATGGCAAAATTCCCATACCAACTTCCATTTGCATGAACTTCGCTTTTCCTCTAGCTGCAAAACGCATATCTAACGCTAAGGCCATTTCGTGTCCACCACCACGTGCAAAACCTTCAATTTTTGCAATCGTTGCTTGTGGTACATTGCTCAATCTTTCTAAAACAGATTGTAGGTCTAATAATTTCACCTCATTTCTTGATATTGCCTCTTCAGACATATCCCTTAATAAGTTAGTGTCGTAGTGACATACCCAGTAACCAGGGTTTGAGGATTGAAACACAACTACTTTTACACTTCTGTCTCGCTCTAAACGAAGACATAAACTGCTTAAATCTGCAAGCATTTCTTGCCCTTGTACATTTACAGGTCCAAAGTTGATATCTACTGTTAAAATTCCACCATTTTGTTTTGCGGTGAATGTTTGAAAATTTTTATAATCCATAGTTATTTGTTTTAATTGCCATTAATTATAGAGCAAATTTACCTCGGGACTTAAGCTTGTTTTTTGTAAGAAAAAACGAGGATTTAGTAAAAAACTAGGATTATGAAATTATGAAGTGGTTTGAAGACTGTTTTGATACGCTTTAGCAGTGATTCCCTTGTAAGAGAGGAAGGTTTTATCTAAATGACTACTGTCAGTGAAGCCTAATTCCTGCGCAATTTCAGTAATAGTTAAGTCTGTATATTTTAAGCGTGTTTCGGCTAATTTTAATTTGTAATTAAGAATGTACTTTTTTAAACCAATATTCATTTTACTTTTAAAATATTGACTAATGTAGTTTTCTGAAATGTAAAATTGATTGGCTAATTCTTTAATTGTAAGTCTTTCAGTGTCGTAAATATTGTAGTGGATGTAATTGATTATATCCTGAATTTTAGAACTGGCCATTTTTGATGATACAAAACTTACATTTCTAGAAATGATATGTAAAATAGTGTGTAAAGTAGATTTTAATACAACTTCGTTCTTTAAATTCTCTTCATTGTATTCGTTACATAATACGGTGAACAAAGCGTGTAAGCTACTTTGGTCTACATTATAATGTATGTTTAAGTGTGATGTTCTGTTCGCACTGTGTAAAATAGTTTCTATTCTTTTAAACCACTCTTTTCGTTCTGTAAGATTATCATTAACCGAAGCATTATTAAAGAAACTGTATAGAAATTTTATAGCAGAAAGGGTAGTTGCTGTTTCAATTTCTAGATTATATTGGTCACTTGGAATTAAAATGTATAACTGATTATCCTCATACGTTACTTTGTGGTTGTTAATAATAATGGTTCCAGAGCCTTTTTCGATATACAGAATTTCAAAAAAGCGAATAGGTGTGTATTGGCAGAAAGCCAATGTTGTTGCCTCTTCAAATTTTTGAATTACAATATTTTCAAATATGGTTCTTGCCATTTATTACCAAATTATCTCTTTTGTTTTGGCAATTAATTCCGCCACAAGCACTTTATCATAAGCATCAGGATGTGCTTTGGAAAAAGTACCCTTGTCATTGTCAAAATATTTTCCTGAATCATTTTCATGTTCATGAGAAATGGCTAAATCATATAAAATATTTACACCTTTTTCTGCTGGTGACCAATGCTGACCATAAGCTTCTTTTGCCATTTTCGTATTTAACAACGATCCTGGATTTACTGCAATAGTTGTTATTTCCGGATTCGCTTTCGCAAAAGCGAAACTCCACATAGTCAACGCTAACTTACTTTGAGCATATGCCTCACTAGCGGCATGCATGCTTATACCTGCTAAAGTTGCATCAGAAACATGTGATTGTGCAGCTGAACTTAAATTAACAATGCGTGTGTGCTCTCCATTTTGCAATACTGATAATATCTCATTTGTTAAGACATAAGGTGCTAGATAGTTAACGACGTATCGAATATCAAACCCATTAAATTTACTTGCTGCCGAAGTTTTGAAAATTCCGGCATTATTAATTAAAATGTCTAGTTTGGAAATCTTCGACTTAATGTCTTCTGCCATTTTTGAAACAGCTTCTAAATCTGAAAAATCGGCTACAAAACCATCTATATTTTGATTTCCTGAAGCATCTTTTATTTCTGAAATTACATAGTTTAATTTCTCTTTGTTTCTGCCATGAACAAAAACTGTATTACCCTCTTTGGCAAATTTTATTGCTGTAAGCTTGCCTATTCCGTCTGTACTTCCTGTAATTAAAATTGTTTTCATCGTCAATTAATTTTAATCCTTCAGTTTGTTCTTATTAGTAAAACAACTTCGTTATTGATAGTTTTCAATGACAATTTTTCCCATAGCCTGTCCGCTTTCCAAACGGGCGTGCGCCTTTCCTGCTTCTTCTAGAGAAAAAGATTGCTTATCCAAAATAGGTTTTAACCCTCCATCTTCTACTATTTGAGTAATATTTTGAAGTATTTTTCCGTGTGTTTCCCGCTTATGATTTTGTAACATTGGAATCAACATAAATACCACGTGTAAGGAGAGTCCTTTAAAATGCGGCGTTGTAAGGTCCAATTCACACATAGATACCGTGGTTGTGACATGTCCGTTTAAGGCAGCAGCATTAAATGAATTGATAAGGTTTCCAGCTCCGACCGAGTCATATATGACATCGAACCCAGCTCCGTTTGTATGTTTTTGAACATAATCTTCAACGGTCTCTGTTGTATAATTAATGGGTACTGCACCAAGTTGTTCAATTAGTGCCAATTGTTTTTCTCCTCCACCAGTAGAATACACATTAGCTCCAAAGTGTTTCGCCAATTGTAATGCAATATGACCAACACCTCCTGAACCTCCGTGAACCAATACATCTTGTCCTGATGTGATACCAGCTCGTACAAGACCTTCATAAGCAGTAATGCCCACCAAAGGTATTGCTGCAGCTTCCTTCATCGTAAGATTTTTTGGTTTTTTAGCAATTAGTTTACTATCCGCTGCAACATATTCTGCCAAAGTTCCTGGTAAATCCGCTAAACCTCCCACACAGCCATATACCTCGTCACCAATAGAAAAACCGGTGACATCATCGGCTATGGATTCAATAGTTCCGGCAAGATCCATTCCCAATATGGCGGGAGCATCCGGTGATAGGGGCAGGTCTTTCCCCATTTTTCTAATCATGGTGTCTACCGTATTTACACTTGATGCTGCAATTTTGATGAGTACCTCACCAGACTTTAATTTTGGGGTTGCTATTTCCTGTGTTTCAAATACAGCGTCCTCACCATATTTATTGATTATCATTGCTTTCATATCGGTGGTGTTTTTTACTATAAAATTGATAGTTGCAAAATTAAGTATAGTAATCTACCTTTGCAATAACGGTCAAAAATGATAGTATATCTTTATGGAAACGGTAGCGCCCAAAAAACTAAAATTTAGAGGTAGGGAATATCCCTGTTGTGCAAGCTTGACAATGGGCATCATTGGTGGAAAATGGAAAACGGTTATTCTTTTCCATTTGATGAATAAAAAATTGAGGTATTACGAACTGAGAAAATCAATGCCCACGGTAACAGAACGAACATTGAGTCTACAGCTAAAGGCGCTTGAAGAAGATGGTTTGATTAGAAGAAAAGTATATACTTCAAAGCCACCTTTAAAAGTTGAGTATTCGTTAACGGATTTTGGTAAGACCTTAATTCCAATAATTCAATCCATTGCTGATTGGGGCGATTTTGTGGTAGAGAATTATTCGAAGTAACTATTTTCATGTTACTGAAACATAAACCATAATATACACTATTCCGCAATCAAAGAACTCGATTTAGTTCTTTGTTTTTCTAATTATAAAAGTCCTGTAAAACATATCTTTAATAGGACAATTTTGCCAGAAAACTTCTCTATAGACTTTTGAGTCTAACTTCCGGTTATTTTTAGTAGTATCGTGAATTAACTTTTTATGAGATAAGGTATGAGTATTTGTAACTTGGTCAAGACTGTGGACTAATTAAAAATCTGTTGGAGTTTCCTCCCAGGTGACCTTAGCAGGATTGGCTTCGCCCCCTCCTTTGAGCTCCGACCTGAAAATGCAAACTTGCATCGCTGAAGCGCTACGGTTTTGTCATTTCTTGCTCACTTATGAAAGCAAGCTTTCAAAACTTCCAAAAAAATACAAAACCCTGTATTTTCATACAGGGTTTACCTTTGCAGTGACCTCGGCAGGATTCAAACCTGCAACCTTCTGAGCCGTAATCAGATGCGCTATTCAGTTGCGCCACGAGGCCTTTTTAATGGGGTGCAAATATATTTCTTTTTAAATTTATCGCAAAACCTCTAAACCAAAAAAAATGGATTTTACATCGTATATCCGCGATATAGCTGACTTTCCAAAATCTGGAATTGTTTTTAAGGATATCACCCCTTTGCTACAAGATACGCTTGCTTTGACCAAAGCGTGCGATACGCTATGTGATTTGGTTGGAGCTGTGAGTGTGGACAAAGTAGTAGGTGTAGATAGTAGAGGCTTTATTTTTGCGCCGATGCTGGCCGCTAGACTTAAAGCAGGTTTCGTCCCGGTTCGTAAAAAAGGGAAGCTGCCGTATAACACGATTTCGGAGACCTACGCCTTGGAATACGGCGAGGATTCTCTAGAAATCCATACCGATGCTATCCAAAAAGGCGAAAAAGTACTGGTGCATGATGATGTATTGGCTACGGGAGGTACGGCGAAAGCCGTTTGCAATCTTGTTGAACGATTAGGAGGAGAAGTGGTTCAATGCAATTTTTTGATTCACCTTACCTTTTTGAACGGGGCGGATAAACTGAAAGGCAAGCAGATACAAAGTTTGATTTCGTATTAGCCTAGCGCTTTGGTCGTAACATAATACCGCCAGCCAATAATAGCCAATTGAAACTTTGAAGCTTTGGACAAATCCAATCTTCTTTTGGTGTATGAGGGTAATAGTACCTTGTTTACTTTCGCCAAAAACTTGAAAAACATGAAGTTTGTATTATTGGTGGGTACAAATATAAATATCCCTTAGTAAACGGGAGAACTTGCTTCAGTTGGAGTAGGGTACAAAAAAAGGAGGTCAAATCGCAAAGATTTGACCTCCTTTTGGTGTCTTTAAATATGCTGAATTGTTGTCTTTAAAAATAGCTGATGAAACTTACGCTGGCCATAATGACCGCAACCGTCAACCATGAGAGGAAGAAGGCTTCCTCAATAAACATCTTTTCTATCTCCTTCTTATCGGCTTCAAGTGTGATGGTTGAGGATTTATAAGCTTTCATATCATGTGTGTTTGTATATAAAACAATGACATCCCGAAAATTCCTGAAAAAAAATGAACTTTTTTTACAAATAATTTACAAGTATTTGAAAATCAGATTATTAAACATTAATTTTTTTTCTAAAGAATGTATTGGTTTCTATCGAAATGTACAAATTCAGGTGTTACAGGAGCCTTGATATACCTAATGATATAAGGTTTGAAACAAAAAAGACGGCGATTTCGCCGTCTCTCTTATGTTTTTGATTGATTGAATGATTTTGATTGATGTGATTGAAAGTTATTCGTTTAGTAACCGGTTGTTTTTTGATTGATGATGATTTCTTGATTGATGTATGATGATTCGGTGATTAAACGAAAATAGTTTCTAATAAGATGACAAGAACTGAAATAAAGAACTTAACGATGGTCAGCATTTTTTAAAGTTTAAAAGGTTGAATATTATTTTGTTAACCGGTTACGAGTTCGAATATAGAATGACCGATGTCATGTTTCCAAAGGTTTTGATGAAAAAGAATAAAATTGAATACGAATATGGAGTTAAAAAAACGAGTTGGGATTTAAAATTGATGTGACTTCCTTGTGATAAGTTATAAAATGTTATACTTATATTTGATTTATATTTCAATATGTCGTATTTCAAGGGGTGTTTTCGAACATTTTCTTCAAACCAAGGGGACTTTCGTTTAAAAAAGGCTAAAAAAGCGCCATTTCGTTTAAAGGCCGCCACATAGTTTCTCGATTTTAGGCGTATGAAAAAACTTAAAATTTCGAGTGACGCATGTACTTTTTATGGGTCCAATACGAGTAGCGTCATCTATCTTTGCCACAAATTGCTCCTATGACAGATGTTTTATGGATTGTATTGGGACTTGTATTGCTTATCTCAGGGGGTAATTGGCTCTTGAAGTCTGCCGTAGCACTTTCCTTAAGACTTTCTATTCCTAAAATCGTAGTGGGTATGACCGTGGTTTCTTTTGCAACCTCGGCCCCCGAACTGATTGTTAGTATTAAGGCAGCTTTGGACGGTTTGCCTGACTTGTCTTTGGGAAATGTGGTAGGGTCGAACATTGCGAACCTAGGGCTGGTTTTAGGGGTAACCGTAGTGCTAGGTAGCATTAATGTTCGAAAGAGCTTTTATACTACAGACTGGCCTGTCATGATGCTGGCTTCGTTTCTTTTCTTCGGATTTATCTACTTCGATGGTATGCTGGAACAGTACGAAGGCATAATTATGGTAGTCTTCTTGATTCTGTTTCTTGTGTATCTCCTGCGTTTTCAGAAAACTGCTGTAGCCGATGAAATGCCAGAAGATGATGTTTCCCTGTCTTTGGGAAAAACATTATTACTGTTAGCTATTGGTGGTTTAGCGCTGTGGGGCGGTTCTGAATTGCTGATTAAAGGTGCCGTAGGAATGGCTTCTAGTTTTGGTGTAAGTGACAGGGTAATTGGTATAACCGTGGTATCAGTGGGGACTAGTATTCCTGAATTGGCGGCATCGGTCATCGCGGTTATCAAAAAGGAAAAAGCGATTTCTGTAGGAAACCTTATTGGTTCCAATATTTTCAATCTTCTTGCGGTGTTGGGTATTACCGCCATCATCACCCCAATAGAAGTGGTCGATGACGGACTTCTGTCTTCAGATATCTTCTGGATGTTGGGGATTTCTTTTATTATCCTACCGTTGGTATTTTTCCCAAAAGGCTTGCGTTTGGGTTGGCGGGATGGTATTATTCTTCTGGGACTTTACGTCACCTTTGTGTACATGACCCTTTCCTAAAAAAATAACCGCCTCCCCAAAGGAAAGACGGTTATCTAGATAATCACCAACTAATTTATATACTAAACGTCCGCAGCCTTTACGGTTTTAATAATACGAGCGGCAACTTTGTATGGGTCAGCATTAGAAGCAGGTCGTCTGTCTTCCAACCATCCTTTCCATCCACTCTCAACGGTAGCAATTGGAATACGGATTGAAGCCCCACGGTCAGAAACCCCAAAGCTGAACTCGTTGATGGATTGTGTTTCGTGAAGACCGGTCAAACGTTGGTCGTTGAACTCTCCGTATACTTCAATGTGCTCTTTGGTCACTGGACGGAATGCTTCACAGATTTTATCATAAGTCTCTTTGTTACCTGCAGTTCTCAAAATGGAATTCGAGAAGTTGGCGTGCATTCCAGAACCATTCCAGTCTCCTTTGATAGGTTTTGGGTGGTAATCAATATAATATCCATACTCTTCGGTCAAACGGTCTAACATGTAACGCGCTGCCCAAATTTGGTCACCAGCACTCTTGGCACCTTTTGCGAAAATCTGGAATTCCCACTGTCCGGAAGCTACCTCTTGGTTGATTCCTTCAAAGTTAAGACCCGCTTCAAGGCACATATCCGCATGACGCTCTACCAAATCCCTTCCGTGTGTGTTTTTACCACCTACGGAGCAGTAGTACATTCCTTGAGGACCAGGGTACCCACCCATAGGGAATCCTAGAGGCAATTGTGTTTCGGTATCCATAATAAAGTACTCTTGCTCAAAGCCAAACCAGAAATCATCATTTTCATCATCGATGGTCGCCCTGGAGTTTGAAACGTGTGGCGTACCGTCAGGATTCATAACCTCTGCAATTACCAAGAACCCATTGATTCGTGCAGGGTCTGGGTAAATAGCGACAGGCTTCAATAAACAGTCAGATGAACCACCCTCAGCTTGTTGGGTAGAACTTCCGTCAAAAGACCACATTGGGCAGTCTTCCAACTTACCACTGAAATCCTTTTCTATTTTGGTTTTACTTCTCATGTTGGCTGTGGGCGTATACCCGTCCAACCAGATGTACTCTAATTTAGATTTGCTCATAATTCCGGTAGTTATTTGTTCTCAAATTTACGATTGACAAAAATAATTTTTTCAGTGAATAATACCCGGTCAGAAGGGGTAAATTAACAAACGAGGGATAATTATTTAAATTACCCCTAAAATTAGAAGGGTTCATTGTCAAAAAACTATTTTTTCGCCTTTACATTATCAAAATGTTAATCGTAATTTTGCCTTTCCAACTGAAAGTTGACGCCCATGACACGATTTGAAGCCTTGTCCCAAAGTCGCAATAGAACTTATCATACTGTAGTAGAAGAAGGTAGACGTTCCGATGTGTTCGGAATCCATGTTTTTAATGAGGATAAAATGCTTCAGTTTCTCACGAAAGAGGCATTGGATAAGGTGAAATCTGCGATTTTTCAAGGCACTAAGATTGACCGTAAAATTGCCGACCAGGTGGCTGAGGGAATGAAAGCTTGGGCGCTTTCCATGGGGGCGACGCACTACACCCATTGGTTTCAGCCGTTAACGGGTGCAACTGCAGAGAAGCACGATGCTTTTTTTGATATCCTTCCCGATGGTCGCGCTATGGAAAAATTTGGGGGTGCCCAATTGGTGCAACAAGAGCCTGACGCTTCTAGTTTTCCGAGTGGAGGCATTCGCAATACGTTTGAGGCCCGGGGATACACCGCTTGGGACCCTACTTCGCCGGCCTTTATTTATAAAACCACCTTGTGTATTCCCACCATTTTTGTGGCTTACACAGGGGAGGCATTGGATAATAAGGCACCACTTTTGAGAGCATTGCATGCCATAGATGAATCAGCAACAGCTGTTGCCCAATATTTCGACAAAAATGTAAGAAAGGTATATGCCACCTTGGGATGGGAGCAGGAGTATTTTTTGGTGGACAAGGCTTTAGCGCAATCAAGACCTGACTTAGCAATGGCAGGCCGAACTTTGGTGGGAAGTCCAGCGCCCAAAGGGCAGCAGTTAGATGACCATTATTTTGGGGTGATTCCCAACCGTGTTTTGGTTTTCATGAGCGAGCTCGAAAAGGAATGTACCAAATTGGGAATTCCGGTAAAAACGCGTCATAACGAAGTGGCACCAAATCAATTTGAATTGGCTCCCGTGCATGAAGAAGCGAATTTGTCCGTAGACCACAATTTACTCCTCATGGACGTGATGGAAGAAATTGCAGATAAGCATAATTTCACTGTCCTTTTTCATGAAAAGCCTTTTGCCGGAGTCAACGGTTCCGGAAAACATAATAACTGGTCTCTTGCTACAGATACTGGGGTGAATTTGCTCAGTCCTGGGTCTACGCCCATGAAAAACCTTCAGTTTTTGACCTTTTTCGTGAATACCATCAAAGCGGTGGATACCTATGAGGAATTGTTGCGTTCATCCATTGCTTCGGCGAGCAACGATTATCGTTTGGGTGGTAACGAAGCGCCTCCCACAATCCTCTCTATCTTCATTGGAAAGCAATTGACTGACGTATTGGATGAGCTGGAAGGTGTTTCCAAAGGGAAATTATCCCCTGAAGAAAAAACAGAGCTAAAGCTCAATGTGGTAGGTAAAATTCCAGAAATCTTACTCGACAACACGGATAGAAACCGTACATCTCCTTTTGCCTTTACAGGAAATAAATTCGAAATGCGAGGCGTTGGTGCGAAAACCAATTGCGCCAAACCCATGACCATTTTAAATACCATTGTGGCCAAACAGCTCGTGGATTTCAAAAAGGAAGTAGATGCGCTCATCCACAAAAAGAACCTGAAGAAGGACGAAGCCGTTTTCAATGTACTTCGGGAATACATCAAAACTTCGAAGCGTATTCGGTTTGATGGCGATGGCTACGGACGGGAGTGGCAAGAAGCAGCCAACCGCAGAAAGTTGAGAAACAACCAAACTGCGCCCGCAGCACTACAGATTCTTACCGATAAAACCAGCGTAGCACTATTCGACGAGATGGATGTGATGAGCGAAGTGGAACTCAAAGCACATCAAGAAGTAGAGCTTGAGGCGTATGTGTTTCACTTGCAAATAGAAGGCAGAGTGTTGGGCGAAATGGTATTCAATCACATTCTTCCTGCGGCAGTTCGTTACCAAAACCAACTGTTGGAGAATATTCGAGGTCTTAAAGAGGTGTATGGCGCGGCTCATAAAAAAGTAGCCGAACCACAATTGAATCTTTTGGAACAAATTGGGGAGCATATGTTGGCCCTAAAAAAGCTTACCACGGATATGACCGAAGCACGAAGACGCAGCAATGGATTATCGACTATCAATCGTAAAGCACAATCCTACTGTAATAGTGTGAAGCCTTACTTCCAACAAATCCGGGAACATTCCGATAAGCTCGAAAAACTCATCGCTGACGATTTATGGCCCTTTGTCAAGTATTCCGAGCTTTTGTTCACGAATTAATAGCGGCATTTGATTAGTGAGATAGTACCTTTAAAGCATGAATCTTACATTAAAGGATATTCAAGCAGCGCGACGGCGCATTGCTGACTACGTACATTCTACTCCCATCTTAACTTCCTCCCAACTGAACCAATGGTTGGGGCATGAGATGTATTTCAAATGTGAGAACTTTCAGAAAATTGGTGCCTTTAAGGCGCGCGGTGGAGTAAATACGGTTGCTTGGTTAGAAGAAACAGGGCAGCGCCCCAAACATATTATTGCCAACAGTTCAGGCAATCATGCACAAGCTGTGGCCTACGCCGGTCAACAATTCAAGATACCCACCACGATCTTTATGCCGGAGTATTCCTCTCAAGTCAAAATTCAGGCTACGCGGGGATATGGCGCGGAAGTCGTTTTAAGCGTTGACCGAAATGTTACGGATGCTTTGGTTCAGGAAAAATCCAAAGAACCGGATACCTATTGGATTCCCCCCTTTAACCATGAACAAGTTATTTGTGGTCAAGGCACCGCAGCTTTGGAAGCTTTTCAGGATTTGGATGACATTGATGCCGTTTTTACTCCCTGTGGTGGTGGCGGATTAACTTCGGGAACGTTGATTACCACTAGAGGTGTTTCCCCCAAAACAAAGGTTTTTGGCGTAGAACCCTTGAATGCCAATGATGCTGCAGAATCGTTACGTACAGGAAGCATTCAAAGATTGGATGGCGTGCCGAATACCCTTGCTGATGGGGCGATGACCATGGCCGTAGGGGATATCACCTTTAAATATCTTCAACAACTGGATGGATTTTATGAAATAGAGGAAGAATTCATCGTGTATTGGACACAGTGGTTAACCCATCTTTTAAAGTGTCGATTGGAACCCACCTGCGCTATGCCCATGGAGGCCATTCGAAGATGGTTAAGAACCCAAACTACCAAAAAGAAGGTATTGCTGATTGTTTCTGGTGGGAATATGGACCAGTCTACATCCCAAAAAATCTGGAAAACGGATTGCATGACAAAAACCCCTTCGCTCTAAACAGAATCTTTATTTTTGCGCAAACACTCAAAATGGCTGCTGAAAACAGTAATCGATATGCCCAACGTGGCGTTTCCGCTTCAAAAGAAGATGTGCACAATGCAATAAAGAATCTGGATAAAGGACTCTTTCCGAAAGCATTTTGCAAAATCGTTCCTGATTATTTGACAGGAGATGAAGACTACTGTTTGGTTATGCATGCTGACGGAGCTGGCACCAAATCTAGCCTAGCGTACCTGTATTGGAAAGAAACCGGTGATTTGTCCGTTTGGAAAGGTATCGCGCAAGATGCGCTCATCATGAATGTGGATGATTTGCTTTGTGTTGGCGCTACTGATAACATTATGTTGTCATCAACGATTGGTCGAAATAAGAATCTAGGACCTGGAGAGGTTATCTCGGCTATTATCCAAGGTACCGAAGCGCTGGTGGAAGAGCTGGGTAAATTCGGGGTTTCCTTGCACGCAACAGGTGGTGAAACCGCTGATGTAGGCGATTTGGTACGCACCATTATCGTAGATTCTACGGTCACTGCGCGAATGAAGCGCTCAGATGTAATCGATAACGCTAACATTACTGCAGGGGATGTCATTGTGGGTTTAGCCTCGTTTGGTCAAGCGACTTATGAATCCGAATACAATGGAGGAATGGGGAGCAATGGCCTTACATCGGCACGACATGATGTATTCGCCAAGTATCTCGCTGAAAAATATCCTGAAAGTTTTGACCCTTCTGTCCCAAGTGATTTGGTTTACTCCGGAAAAAAGCAACAATTGGATGCCGGGGATAACGTTCCTTTAGATGCTGGAAAATTGGTTTTGTCGCCAACCCGGACCTACGCACCGGTCATCAAGAGAGTATTGGAACGTTTTGGCAATGCTGATATTCATGGAATGGTACATTGCAGTGGTGGTGCACAAACCAAAATCTTGCACTTTGTGGATAATCTTCATATAATAAAAGATAATCTTTTTGAGGTGCCTCCTTTATTTAAAATGATACAGGAGCAATCCCAAACCCAATGGCGCGAAATGTACCAGGTGTTCAATTGCGGCCATCGGATGGAACTCTATCTTTCCGAAGACATCGCTTCAGAAGTTATTCAAATTGCGCAAAGCTTCAATATTGACGCGAAAATAGTAGGTAGGGTTGAAGCTTCGGAACAGAAGAAACTTACGATTCGAAGCGAGTACGGCACCTTTGAATATTGATATACGATTCAGGCATTTTTAACGTTATCATAGAATAATCCTCACACTTTGCTATGGAAAGGAAAGAATTCATAAGAAGTTTGGGAGCTGGTGCTGCTTTCGCCCTTACTTTTCCCTGTTTAAATGGTTGTTCCAGTGATTCCGAAGATTTGGAAACCTTCCCAGAACCTACTGGTATTAATTTTACATTGGATTTGACTTCTGCTGATAATACAGCTTTGGGGTCAAATGGTGGTTTTGTGCTTGTGGAATCCACACCTGGACAAGGGTATACGGATATCGTTGTAGCGCGAAATTTACAAGGTGAATATGTTGCCGCTAGTCAAATTTGCAGCCATCAACAGACAGAAGGGGTGCGCTTTTTAGCCGAAGATGATGGTATCTTTCGCTGTTCCACTCACGGAGCGCGTTTTAGTCAGACCGGAACGCCTTTAAACTCCATTACCTCAAATCCATTGACGATTTTTCAAACAGAATTGAATGGAGATAGCCTTCGGGTTTTTGAATAAAACAAACTGAATGCAAAAGCTTTGGACCTTGATTTTGTTCTTGGCCCTCCAGTCAATCTACGCTCAGGAGTGGGAAACCTCATTTGAGAGTGCAACTGCTAAGGCATCAGATTTTGACCGCCCGGTAGTGTTGGTATTCTCAGGTTCGGATTGGTGCGCGCCTTGCATTCGCTTTAAGCGCAAGATTTTTGATTCCAATGACTTTCAGGAATATGCCGAACGGCATTACGTGCTATACAATGCGGATTTCCCAAGGAAAAAGAAAAACAAACTAGCCGAGGATAAGTTGAATGTCAACAAATCATTGGCGGAACGTTTTAACCCTAAAGGATATTTTCCATATGTCGTCGTGCTAGACCAAGAAGAAAAAGTATTGGGTGTAACCGATTTTGACCCTAAAAAAACCACACAAGAATACATTCGCCTGTTCAATAGTTTTCTACAATGAAACAGGTAGTCTTAATATTTTTTGCCTTGTGCTTAGGGTGTTATGCATCCATAGCCCAAAGTGATGTATCGGTAAAGAAGACTCTGAAATTGATGGGCACGCGCTTCGAAATAACTGTTGTAGCACCCAATGAGGATATAGGATATATCAACATCAATGAAGCTGTTGCAGAAATACAACGCATTGAAAAATTGATTTCTTCTTGGGATGCCGATTCCGAAACCTCCAAAATCAATAAAAACGCGGGAATTCGGCCCGTTCGGGTAAGCCAAGAGCTTTTTGAGCTCATCGAAAGGGCATTGGCCCTTTCCCAAGTAACTGATGGCGCGTTTGACATTACTTATGCTTCTTTGGATAAGGTTTGGCGCTTTGACGGTACCATGACGACCGCACCTTCTGAAAGCGAGATTGCCCACTCTGTAGCCAAAATTGGATATGAAAAAGTGATTCTGAATAGTGCTTCCCAAAGTATTTTTCTTACTGAAAAGGGAATGCGCATCGGTTTTGGGGCTATTGGAAAAGGCTATGCGGCAGATAAGGCCAAGGCATTATTGGTGTCCAAAGAGGTAAAAGCGGGTATCATCAACGCTTCTGGGGATTTGACCACTTGGGGAACCAAATCCAATGGTGAAATCTGGATGGTCGGTATCACGAATCCTTTAGAAAAAGAAAAGGTTTTTGCTTGGTTACCGGTCATTGAATCTTCCGTGGCGACCTCGGGTAACTATGAAAAGTTTCTCAGTTTTGGCGGTGAAAAGTATTCCCATATTATCGACCCTCGAACCGGCTATCCCACCAAGGGAATTTCTAGCGTAACCATCTTTGCTAAAAAAGTGGAACTCTGTGATGCTTTGGCTACAGCCGTTTTTGTTTTGGGACGCGATACCGGTATGCACCTAATCAATCAATTGGATGGGGTAGAGGCGTTTATTGTGGATAGTGATAATAAAATCCATAAGACCAACGGCATCACCTTCGATAAAAATTGATAATTTTAAGACATGACAAAGTACCTATTGCCCCTAGTACTCATGCTTTTCTTCTCTTCTTGTGTAGTCGTGAAGGAATACGACAAGGTATATCTCAACGATGATGAAATGTTGCTCAGCGCCAAGGGCATGGAGCGTTTTGAAACGAATTTTCAGATTTATCGTGAGGCTGCTGCTGGGGCCAATGGTGGTAAAACAGGGGGCGGCTGCGGCTGTAATTAATGCGTTTTTCCTTATTTCAAATTCAGCTTCGTTATTTAACCACTATTTTGCTTGGAGTCGCATTTTGTGCAAGCCTTTTTGCGCAACAAAACGGTAACACCTACACGAAACGCGTTTTGGAAACAGCTGAGGTAGACATGTTGTTCAGTTATTACGGACAAGATGGAAACAACGCTGCGGTAACAGGCGGTGAAGGCACTGAAGAGCTAACGGATGCAACATCGACATTGGTCGTTCGAATGCCTTTAAATGAAAATGATGTTTTAACTGTAGATGTCGGACTTTCGGCCTATACCTCTGCGTCTTCCAGTAACGTAAGCCCTTTGGATAGTAGTAATGATAATTTGAGTCCTTTTGATGCCTCTTCAGGAGAATCCAGAAAGGATGTCCTGACCTATATTAATCCAACTTATCAACATAGTTCAGCTGACCGAAATACCCTTTGGAGCGTCAACGCTTATCTTTCCAATGAATATGATTACACCTCTATCGGGTTCGGGGGCAGCTATTCCAAGAGTTTCAATGAAAACAACACCGAGCTTACGGTTTCAAGCCAAGTTTTTTTAGACCAATGGAGAATTATTAATCCAATAGAGTTGCGACCTGGTTTCTTTGATGATAGGGTAGAAGGCCCCGGTACGTATAACCCAAATTTTGAAGCATTGGGTAAGGACAATAGAAACTCTTATGCGTTGTCTTTTAATTTTTCACAGATTTTGGGCAAACGTTGGCAAGGGGCTCTTTTTGCGGACGCTGTCGTGCAACAAGGCTTGCTGAGCACTCCTTTTCAAAGAGTGTATTTTGGAGATGTGGGTGATTTCTTTATCGATGATTTCCAATTGGCCGATGATGTGGAACGGTTACCTGACAGCAGATTCAAGCTTCCACTAGGCGGACGCTTGAACTATTTTGCGAACGATTTTTTGGTGCTACGCGGGTACTATCGCTTCTATTGGGACGATTGGGGGATTTCTTCCCATACCGCAAGTTTGGAGTCTGCCGTGAAGATTTCCGATAGATTTACCTTGTACCCAAACTATCGATATTACACCCAGACCGCTGCAGATTATTTCTATGAAAAAGAAGTTGCGTTATCCAGTTTTGACTTTTACACTTCCGATTTTGACTTATCGCAGTATGATGCCCATCAATACGGCATGGGAATTCGATACAAGGATATATTCACAAACGCTACGATATTAAAGTTCGGATTGAAGACCATCGAACTTCGTGCCAGCAAGTATGACCGGTCGGATGGTCTGGATGCCTTCATTGTTACTTTGGGGACCACTTTTGTAGCGATTCAGTAGGGTATGCACACCCAACTTCCGTAAAAATTGTACCTTCGTCACCCAAACTTCTGATGTATTTATGCTCGATAAATTAAACATCGTCAAACAACGTTTTGATGAGGTATCTGACCTTATCATCCAGCCCGATATTATCTCAGACCAAAAACGCTACGTAAAGCTCAATAAGGAATACAAGGACCTAAAGGTGTTGGTAGATAAGCGAAAGCTTTATGTGGAATTGACCGATAATATCCAAGAAGCAGAGGAAATCCTATCCGATGGTAGTGATGCAGAGATGGTAGAGATGGCCAAAATGCAGTTGGATGAAGCCAAGGACCAGTTGCCTAAATTGGAAGAAGAAATCAAGCTCTTATTGATACCCAAAGACCCCGAAGACGAAAAAGACGTGGTTATGGAAATTCGAGCGGGAACTGGTGGAGATGAGGCCAGTATTTTTGCTGGGGATTTGTTCAGAATGTATACGAAATATTGTGAAGGCAAAGGTTGGAAAACCAATATCATCGACCTGAATGAGGGCACGAGCGGAGGATATAAGGAGATTCATTTTGAAGTCAGCGGTGAAGACGTGTACGGAACCCTGAAGTTTGAAGCTGGAGTACACCGGGTGCAACGCGTTCCCCAAACAGAAACACAGGGTAGGGTACACACTAGTGCCGCTACGGTGATGGTGATTCCTGAGGCTGAAGATTTTGATGTTCAAATCGATCCTAAAGATGTCCGGATTGATTATTTCTGTTCGTCAGGGCCTGGAGGGCAATCAGTAAATACGACCTATTCTGCGGTACGATTGACGCACGTGCCCAGCGGATTGGTAGCCCAATGTCAAGACCAAAAATCCCAACATAAAAACAAGGAAAAGGCCTTTAAAGTATTGCGCAGTCGTTTATACGATTTGGAATTGGCGAAGAAGCAGGAAGAAGATGCCGCCAAACGAAATTCTCAGGTGAGTAGTGGTGATAGGTCTGCTAAAATTCGCACCTATAACTATCCCCAAGGAAGGGTAACGGACCACAGAATTGGCCTCACCCTATATGACTTGCAGAATATCATCAATGGCGATGTGCAAAAAATTATTGATGAGCTGATGTTGGTTGAAAATACCGAAAAACTAAAAGAGGCTTACGAGAAATTCTAAGAAAGAACACAGACGCTTTAGTGCAGCAAATTCGGTCAAAAAAGTCCATTATATGCGTAGGGCTAGCTACATACCAT
>ERZ1740062.465-NODE-465-length-22259-cov-7.149568_pt1 | contig 22259 bp, 12 predicted proteins | sample MGYA00581741_ERZ1740062 | MGnify/ENA primary metagenome ERZ1740062 (study PRJEB43018, sample SAMN04849747) | marine metagenome | isolation source: floating plastic debris | place: Pacific Ocean | collected 2008-09-01 | study: EMG produced TPA metagenomics assembly...
CCTGCCTCAGGGGGCCGTCGAACATCATCAGGCCGGCGCCGTCCATCTCCCGGCGCAGCGCCGCCGACGGCGGGGCGCAGGCCGGCACATAAAGGAAGCGCCGCGGCGCCTCGCCATTGCGCCTGGAGGTTTCGATCCGCAACGCGATGGTGTCCTCCTCCACCGTGCCGAAGTTGCCGTCGCCGGCCTTTTCGTCCTCCAGGTACAGCGCCACCTTGCCGGGGATGGCAAAGGGCGTGATGGTCAGGCCGAGATCATCGCCTTCCTTGCTTTGCGGCACGAAGCCTTCGCCAAGGCCGATCTGCCGGCGGTCGACGAACTCGGGGTTCAGGACGTTGAAAATGGTGTTGCTGCGCAGCACCGCGAGCACCCGGCCGGTGGCGTAGACCGCCAGCGGATGGCGCTCGCGCAGGGTGAGCAGGCCGGTCACGTGGTCGACATCGCCGTTGGTCAGCACCACCGCGCGGATCGGGCTGTGGCGGACGCCATCGCGCGGGTGCAGTTGCGGATTGTCGTTGATCTGCTGGCGCAGGTCGGGCGAGGCGTTCAGCAGCACCCAGTTGTCGCCGTCGGCGGAGACCGCCACGGAGGACTGGCTGGACGGGCGCGCCAGGGGATCGCCGCGCCGCGCGCGCCGCGAGGCTTCGTTATTGCTGTTCCACTGCGGAAAGCCGCCGCCGGCCGCCGCGCCAAGCACCAGAACCCGTAGCACCTTACCCTCGAAGCAGGCTCGTCCCGCGGATCGAAGTCCGGCGGGGCCGCGAAAAGAAAAAGGCCGGGCGTTCCGCCGAAGCGACTTCGACAGCGGTCCCGGCCTTTATCGTGCTCCTCTCGGTCCCCCCTGCGGTTTCCCGCGGGGGATCCGGATCACAGGTCCGCGCAAGCGTAGCTGTTGATTTCCATGCCGACGGAGATCTCGATGACTTTGGGGGTTGTCCAGCTCATAAGTTCCTCCTCTAGGGGTGTGGCCTCTGGGCAGTGCCCTGGCGGCCCTTCTTTTCCGACCTCTCAACGCGGCGCCCGCCGCAGCGAAAACCGCCGATGGCCCAGATCCCTTGCGCAGGTGTGCGCGACTGCCGGTTTTCTGAGTATCGTGGGTGGCATGTTAACGAAGCCCCCAAGGGGCGCCCACCCTACTAAAGTCGCATAGACCGGCGTCTGCAGGTATCCAAAGCGCTATGCATTCCAGCGCTTTGCCTTGTAGTTTGTAATGGTTTCAAGACCTTGAACCGCCGCCGGCCGGCTCCCACCCCTGACGCGAATAAAGTCCTGCGGCATTAATCAAGATTGAAGGCTCCAGCGGGTACAAAGAGGGGGTCGATTTCCGCCTCGCAGGCTTTTGCATGCCCACCGGGTTCCTCTCACTGACGCAAGCACGCGAATTGCTGGCCTGCCGCCTGTGCCGGCGGATCACGCTGCTGGTCTGTCTCAGCATCCTGGCGGTCGAGGGCGCCTTCCTGCTGCCGTCGTACCTGAAGCGCCAGGAATTGCTGCACGAGCGCCAGGAAATCGAGGCGCTGCAGACGGCCAAGGCGGCGCTGAGCCTGTACGAGAAGCACGACCCGGCCGAACTTCTGGAACAGGGCTGGAGCGCCTTGGAACTGGTCGCCGTCGCCGGCATGGCGCTCTACGCCGAAGACGGCCGGCTGCTGGCCGTCCAGGGGCAGCGCCCCGGCCTGCGGCCTTCCCCGGATCGCAGCACGGCCGAACGATCGATCGCGCGCGGCGACGATCCCACAGTCCGGCGCCTTGCCCCCGACGAAGAAAGCTATGAGATTCTCTGGCCTCCGGTGGTCAGCGGCCTGCCTTTCACCGTCGTCGCGCGCTTCGGTACCGCGGCGGTGAACAACGAGCTGCTGAGCTATGTCCTGCGCATCGCCGTGCTGGTGCTGGTACTGTCGATCTTCGTCGCCGCGGTAACCGTGGCGGTGATCGGCCGCAGCGTGCTGAACCCGTTGTTGGCGATCCACAAGAACCTGCTGGCCGCCCACAACGACCCGGCCAACGCCGAGCGCTATCGGCTGGATATCGAGGCCGACGACGAAATCGGCGAGACGGTCACCGCGCTGAACGCCCTGCTCGGCCGGCTGTCCGACATCCGCCGCAGCGACGTCGACGAGCGCGAGAAACGCTTCCAGGACTTCGTCGCCTCCAGTTCCGACTGGTTCTGGGAGATGGACGAGAACCTGCGCTTCTGCTTCTTCTCCGACCGCTACACCGACGTTACCGGCGTCGCCGAGAACATGCTGATGGGCAAGACCCGCGAGGAGACCGGCATCCCCGGCGTCGACCCCGTGGTCTGGGAACGGCACCTCGAAGACCTGCACGCCCACCGCCCGTTCCGCAACTTCATCCATCCGCGCCAGAAGCACAACGGCGAGACCGTCTGGCTGCAGATCAACGGTACGCCCTGGTTCGACAATAACGGTGCCTTCCGCGGCTACCGCGGCACCGGACGCGACATCACCGACCAGATGGACATCCAAAAGGCCCTGCAGACCGCCAAGGAAGAAGCCGAGACGGCCAACCGCACGAAGTCCGAATTCCTGGCCAACATCAGCCACGAGCTGCGCACGCCGCTGAACGCCATCATCGGATTCTCAGAGCTGATGCTGGCGCGCGAGCCGGCGCCCGGCGCCAACCCGCAGCACCGCGGCTATCTGGAAGACATCCATAACTCCGGCCTGCACCTGCTGAGCCTGATCAACGACATTCTCGACCTGTCGAAGATCGAGGCCGGGGCCGACGAACTGGACGAGGAAACCCTCGACGTCGCCAAGATCGCCGTGGCCGTGCTGCGGGTGGTGCGCCAGCGCGCCGAGACCAACGGCCTGCGCATCGCCTGCAGTCCGACCGAGGGCCTGCCGGCACTGCGCGCCGACGAGCGCAAGATGAAGCAGGCGCTGCTGAACCTTCTGGTGAACGCCATCAAGTTCACCCCCGAAGGCGGCTTGGTGCAACTCGACATCCGCTGCGACGCGCAGACCGGCTATATCTTCCAGGTCCGCGACAACGGCATCGGCATGGCGGCGGGCGATATTCCCACGGCGCTGCGCCAGTTCGGCCAGATCGACAGCGCGCTGAACCGCAAGTACGAAGGCACCGGCCTGGGCCTGCCGCTGACCACGGCGCTGATGGAAATGCACGGCGGGACCCTGGAACTGGAAAGCCGCCTCGGCGAGGGCACCACCGCTACCCTGACCCTGCCGCCCCGCCGCATCGTGACCGATGAAGACGGCCACCGCGTCGTCATTGCCTCCTGAACGGCTAACCCCCTAGGGAAACACGCCGAGCAGCCGGCCCCAGAGGTAGTGCAGCGGCGACAGCACCAGCGTCGCGATGAGGCAGTAGCGCAGCATCACCTTCATGGCCGCGCGCAGCGGCACGCCGAGGAAGGTCAGGCCCACCAGCACCGGCGGCGCCTGGAAGGGAAAGGCGAAGATCACGAAGGCCGGCACCTGGGCCAGCAAGGCGGCGTCCAGCGGCCAGTCCAGGCTCTCGGCGATGGAGCCGGCCAGCGGCGTGAACACCGCCGGAATCGCCGGCAGGGCGGTGACGCCGGCCATCAGCACCGCACCGGCCTGCACCACCGCGCACTTGGCCGGGCCCGACATCCCCGCGAAGGGCACCACGGCGGCGATCTGCCCCCACACCAGGGCACCGAGACCGCTGTGGCTGACCACGCCGCCCAGGCCGATGGAGCCGGCGGCGAAGAACCACGGCCCGAAGTTCAGTTTACCGAGCGACTGCGGCGGCAACAGGCCGATCCCCGGCATCAGGCTGAACACCGCGGCGGTCAAACCGATCCAGGCCGATGAAATGCCGTGCAGCTTGTCGGTGGTCCAGAACGCCAGCGTCACCGCCAGCAGGAAGCCGATCTTCACCTGGTCGCGGGTCCAGGGGGGCGGGTGGCCTGCCGGCAGGGAAATCCGCCGCTCGCCGGGAAACAGCCGCAGGACCAGCAGCGGCATCAGCAGGAACGCGCCGATGCCCAGCACCGGGAAGTTCAGCGCCAGGTATTCGCCGTAGGTCAGCGTGCGGTCGTAGATCGCCTCGGCCGCGCCCATCAGCACCAGGTTCGGCACGTTGGAGGTCATGATGGTGAAGGCCGGCACGACGGCGCCCAGCACCGCGGCGATGAACAGCCCATGGCGGCGCGGATCGTCGCCGGCGAAGCCCAGGCGGGCGGCCAGCGCCAGCACCAGCGGCGCGAAAAGCAGCACCCGGCCCATGGCCGAGGGAATGAGAAAGGACATCATCAGGCCGGTCGCCGCCACCAGCCAGATCAGCGCCGGATAGGAGGTCAGGCGCCCGAGCAGGCGGTCGAACAGCGCGTGGCCCATGTCGTGGCGGCCGATGACCTCGCTGAGCACCAGCCCCGAGAACACCAGCCACACGGCCTTGGATTCGAAGCCGGCCAGGGCGACGTGGTCGGGCGCCAGACCGGTCAGCAGCAGCGCGGTGAAGAAGACGAGCGCGGTCAGTTCCGCCGGGATCGCCAGGGTCGCCCACAGGAAGGCGGTGAGCACGGCCAGCAGCGCGGTGGAGGCCAACGGCGCCGCGCCGAGCACGATGGACGCGACGAACACCGCACCGAGGACGGCGGCAATCGCTCTGCTGACGGATTTCGGCATGGACCCCGGCTGGCACGCTAAACCTTTGACTTGGCGGCAATCCTAGCCGCTGCGGCAGGTCGCGCCTAGCGCCGATCGCGCAGAGCAGGCTTGCGCGGCCGCCGTCCGCCGGCGTCCGGGACCGGAGGACAGCGTGGGAAACCGCGCTGGGGCCTGTTTCAGGCGGCTTCCTTCAGCGGCTGCTTGCCGGCGACGAGTTTGCGGAAGGCCTCGCCGAACGGCTTTTCCACCTGCGGGGGCAGGTCGAACTTCACATGGATGTTCTGGCCGTTCACCGTCAGAACGGTGGCCGGCAAGGGAAGCCCGATTTCCGGCATGACAACGGTAATGGTCTTACCGGCTGCAACACCAGGTAAGCTGCCGACCAGGCGCGCGCCGCCTTCGGAAAGGTTTTCGACCGTCAGGCTGGCTTTGCTCCCCTCGCAGGAAACCTCGGCCGGGCGGTCGATGCGGTAGCGCGGCTTGTGGCGTCGGTCGACCTCCTTGGTGGAGGTGCGCACGACACGGATCAAGACTTCACGCAGGTGGTCGATGCTGTCGGAGACATCGGCAGAAAGCTGGTTCACGCTGCCGGCGCGCGAGCCGGTGCTGGTGGCTTCCTCGGAGACGCGGGCGATGCTCTCGGCCACCTCCTTGGCCGCCGCCGAGGTCTGGTTCACGTTGCGGGCGATCTCGTCGGTGGTGGCGCTCTGCTCGGTGATCGCCGAGGCAATGGCCGAGGTCATGTTTCCGGCACCGTCAATCGCTTCGCTGATGGCTTTCACGGCGTTGACGGCGCTGCTCGTGGCCTGCTGGACTTGCGCGATCTGGGCGCTGATATCGCCGGTTGCCGTCGCCGTCTGGTTGGCCAGCGACTTCACTTCGTTGGCGACCACCGCAAAGCCCTTGCCGGCGTCGCCCGCGCGGGCCGCCTCGATGGTCGCGTTCAGCGCCAGCAGGTTGGTCTGCTCGGCGATTTCGCTGATCAGCTTGGTGACTTCGCTGATCTGCCCGACGGCGCTCGACAGCTGCTGGATGGTGTGCTGGGCCTTGCCGGCGGCCGTCACCGCTTCCTCCGTCACGCGCCGCGAACCGTCCACCTGGTTGGAAATTTCACTGATCGAGGAGCTGAGCTCTTCGGAAGCGGAAGCGACCGTCTGCGCGTTGGACAGCGCCTCGGTCGCGGCGGCCGCCACCGTCTGGCAGTTGTCGCTGACCGAACTGGCCGAGCCGGACATCTCCTCCGCGTTTTGCGCCATCTGGACCGTCAGTTCGGCAACCGTGTTGACGGCGTCGCGGGTTTCCCGCTCCAGCGTGTCGGCCATGCGGCGCAGCGCCTCGGCCTTCTCGGACTCGGCCTTGGCGCGCTCGGCCTCCTGGTTCTCACGCAGACTGCGGTTCTCGATCACGCTGTCGCGGAAGGTCTCGATGACCCGCGCCAGGGTGCCCATCTCGTCGCGGCGCCGGGTGTCGGTGACTTCGCCGTCGGTATCGCCGTCGGCGACCCGCTGGATCTTCGCGGTCAGGCGGCCCAGCGGCCGGGTCACCCGCAGAACGGCCACGACGGCCAGAAGCGCGGCGGCCACGCCAAACAGCAGAGCGACGAGGTTCAGGGTGCGCGACAGGCCGACCAATTCGAAGCCGTGCTGCAGCGCCGCTTCGCTGGCGGCTTCGTCCTTCTTGATAAAGGCGTGGGTCACCTCAGCCAGGGCGTCGAGATCTTCGCCCATTTTCGCTGCCGCCGCGTCAAACTCGCCCATCATGCGGTTGCCGCCGGCCGGGCCTTCGGCAACATAGGCCTGCGCCATCTGGTTGCCGACCTCGAAGTAAGGATCGAAATGCTGCTGCATGTCGCGCAGCACTTCGACAATCTTTGGCTGGCCCGCGGCCTCGGCCAGGCGGATCGCCTCCGCGCTATCCGTCCTGAAGCGCTCGGCGAACTCCTTGGCGATGTCGAAGCCATCGTTGAGGCCGTCCAGACCGCGCGTTGCCGACACGTCGGTCAGCCACTGCTGGACCTGCACCACGTCGTAGCGGATATCCTTGGTGAGATCGAGCAACGGCACCGCCAGGGTGATGAGATGTTTTTCAGCCTGCTTCGATTCCGCCATCACCGTACTGAGGCCGCTCACGACCCAAAAACTGCTGCCGGCGGCGACGGCGAGGGCGGCGATCAGAAGCCCGATCGCACTGAACAGCGCGGTACGGATAGACATAGGCAGAGTCCCTGGATTGCAGATGGCCACACGCGACGCGAAGTCGCCGCAACAAGATGCAATCAATCCGTTAACACTAAACTAATTATAACGTCTATTTTTTAACAGCACCCGATCTTTGCGGACGTTACAGATGCCGTCTGCGGCACACTGAGAATCCGGAGAAATTGAAGCTCTCCGACTGTGTCGATCTCCGCCCATGAGACGATATATGCTTATGTTCCTATAATAGGATAGCGCTCGTGGGTCCTGCCCCTGCCGGCAGACCGGCGCACCGCGATCCGTCCAGAGACGGCCAAGGCCCGGCGCCGGTGCGGCGCGCGGGCCTCGGCAGACGCCCCTGTCGGATCCTTCCTCCGCTCAGGGATTGCGGTCCCAGCAGCGCAGGCCGCGGCAGGCGTCCACGAAGCGGGCCGCGTCCTGGTTCTTCGCCAGGGCCAAGACCCCGGCCCCGTCCTTCGTCTCCACGCCCTGTCCTTCCAGCAGATCCTTGGCCGACGGGGTGTAGGCAATGAACTTGAAGTGCGCGAAGGCATCGGTGATGAAGTCGCGCGCCGCCGGGAGTTTCGCCAGTTTTTGGGCGCCGGCTTCGTCGGTCAGCACGGCGACGGCGTCGAACACCACCGAGGGACCGCCATCGATTTTTTCGTCGGCTTCGATCCGGGTTCCATCACTGGCGTCGACGCCGCCGATCTGCGGCGCAACGATCTTCAGTTCGGCGCCTTCCTTTTTCAGCGCCTTCTTCAGCGCCGCCAGCATCCCGGCATCGACGCCGTCGGTGACCAGCGCCCCGACCTTGCGGCCCCTAAAGCTTTCCGGCGGATTGCGCAGGATGCTGAGGGCCGGCGACTCCTTCAGGTCCATCCGGGTGGGCTTCGCCGCGGGCGCCGGCTTGGGCATCTCGTCGAGACGCAAGCCCTCGGCGACTGCTCCGGCGAGGTCCTTGTCCACGTTCAGCAGGTGGGAAACCATGCGGGCGCGGATGGCCGGGGTCTGTACCTTGCTGAGTTCGAACACGAAGGCGGAGACGATGTGCTGCTGCTCCACCCCGCTCTGGCTGAGATAGAACTGCCGTGCCTGGCTGTAGTGGTCGGCGAAGGTCTCGGCGCGCACGCGCCGCTTGTCGCCGCCCTCCTCCGCCGGGTAGGAGGTGAAGCCCTTCTCCGGGTCCTCCCGCGGACCGCCTTCGGCGCCGCCCCAGGAGTTCGGCTCGTAATTCGCCCGGCCCTTGGGGTTATGGAAGGCCATGTGCCCATCCTGCTGGAAGTGGTGGAACGGGCACTTGGGCGCATTCACCGGCAGGTGGGTGAAGTTCGGGCTGCCCAGGCGCTTCAGCTGGGTGTCGAGGTAGGAGAAGTTGCGGCCCTGCAGCAGCGGGTCGTTGGTGAAGTCGACGCCCGGCACGATGTTCTGGGTGCAGAAGGCGACCTGCTCGGTCTCGGCGAAGAAATTGTCGACGCAGCGGTCGAGCACCAGCCGGCCGACGATGCGCACCGGCACTTCCTCCTCCGGGATGATCTTGGTCGGGTCCAGGATGTCGAAGTCGAAGCGGTCGGCGAAACTGTCGTCGAACAGCTGCAGGCCCAGTTCCCACTCGGGATAGTCGCCCGACTTGATGGCGTTCCACATGTCGCGGCGGTGGAAATCAGGATCGGCGCCGTTGATCTTCAGCGCCTCGTCCCACACCACCGACTGCATGCCGTGCTTGGGCTTCCAGTGGAACTTCACATAGGTCGACTTGCCCTGGGCATTCACCAGGCGGAAGCTGTGCACGCCGAAGCCTTCCATGAAGCGCAGCGAACGCGGGATGGTGCGGTCGGACATGATCCACAACGCCATGTTCGTGGCCTCGGGCGTCAGCGAGATGAAGTCCCAGAAGTTGTCATGGGCAGTCTGCGCCTGGGGAAAGCCGCGGTCCGGCTCCTGCTTGGCGGCGTGGATCAGGTCGGGAAACTTCATGGCGTCCTGGATGAAGAACACCGGGATGTTATTGCCGACGATGTCCCAGTTGCCTTCCTTGGTATAGAGCTTCACCGCAAAGCCGCGCACGTCGCGCGCCAGGTCGGCCGATCCCTTGTTGCCGGCAACGGTGGAAAAGCGCACGAAGGCGGGGGTCTTCTCGCCCTGGCGCTGGAAGATGTCGGCCTTGGTGATGTCGCTGAGCGATTCATAGGCTTCGAAGAAGCCGTGCGCGCCAAAGCCGCGGGCATGCACAACCCGTTCGGGGATGCGCTCGTGGTCGAAGTGGAAGATCTTCTCGCGGAAGTGAAAGTCTTCCAGCGCGGTCGGGCCGCGGGCGCCGATTTTCAGGCTGTTCTGATCGTCGGCAACGGGAACGCCCTGTTGGGTCGTCAGCGTCGGGACGTCACCGCCGGCGGTCTGGTGCGTCTCGCCACCCTCGCCTTGCGACACCTGCTGGTCGCCGTACTGAACCGTCTTGCTGCCGGACTTCTTCGCAGACTTCCTTGCCGCCATGTCGCCGTCTCCATCACCTTTGGGGGAACGGCCGATCGCCGTGACGGCCCCGGCCTTTGGAGTCACGAACGCTGCACTGCGCGCGTGCGTGCCGGCCACACACACTAAAAGCCCCGGCGCGGGAAGCGCCGGGGCCTTGTCGCCGATATTGAAGCGCGCTTACAGCGGCTGCTGCGGACGCATGTCCTTGGCGTCGATGCCGGCGACGGCGACCGGCTTCTTCATGGCGTCGCGGCGGAAGGGCTCGCCGAGTTCCTGGTTCAGCAGCACCTCGATGAAGGTGGTGACGCCGTCGTCCTGCGCCTTGCAGGCCGTGGCCAGGGCCTCGGTCAGTTCCTTCTGGGTCTTCACGGTGATGCCCTTCAGGCCACAGCCCTCGGCGACCTTCGCGTAGCTGAGGTGCGGGTCCAGCTCGGTGCCGACGAAGTTGTCGTCGTACCACAGCGTCGTGTTGCGCTTCTCGGCGCCCCACTGGTAGTTGCGGAAGATCACCATGGTGATGGCGGGCCAGTCGTCGCGGCCGATCGACGACATCTCGTTCATCGAGATGCCGAAAGCGCCGTCGCCGGCGAAGCCGACCACCGGCACGTCGGGACAGCCGATCTTGGCGCCGATGATCGAGGGGAAGCCGTAGCCGCAGGGCCCGAAGAGGCCCGGGGCGAGATACTTGCGGCCTTCCTCGAAGGTCGGATAGGCGTTGCCGATGGCGCAGTTGTTGCCGATATCCGAGGAAATGATGGCGTCCTTGGGCAGGGCGGCCTGGATCGCCCGCCAGGCCTGGCGGGGCGACATGCGGTCGGCGTCGCGGGCGCGGGCGCGCTCGTTCCAGGTGGTGCCGGGATCGTCGTCCTCGTGATCCATCGAGCTGAGGGCCTGCAGCCAGGCCGACTTGGTCTGGTGGATCAGCGCCTTGCGCTCCTCACGGCCGGCGTTGCCGGCGTCGGCGCTGAGCAGTTCCAGAAGCTGTTCAGCGACCTGCTTGGCGTCGCCCTGGATGCCGACGCTGACCTTCTTGGTCAGGCCGATGCGGTCGGCGTTGATGTCGACCTGGATGATCTTGGCGTCCTTGGGCCAGTAATCGATGCCGTAGCCGGGCAGCGTCGAGAAGGGATTGAGGCGGGTGCCCAGGGCCAGCACCACGTCGGCCTTGGCGATCAGTTCCATCGCCGCCTTGGAGCCGTTGTAGCCCAGCGGACCGACCGACAGCGGGTGCGAGCCCGGGAAGGCGTCGTTGTGCTGATAGCCGCAGCACACCGGCGCGGCGAGCTTTTCGGCCAGCGCCTTGGAGGCCGGAATGGCACCGCCGATGACGACGCCGGCGCCGTTCAGGATGACCGGGAACTTCGCCTTGGACAGCAGTTCGGCCGCATCGGCGATGGCGCGCTTGCCGCCGGCCGGGCGCTCCAGGCGCACGATCTGCGGCAGCTCGACGTCGATCACCTGGGTCCAGTAGTCGCGCGGCACGTTGATCTGCGCCGGCGCCGATCCGCGCCAGGCCTTCTCGATCACCCGGTTCAGCACCTCGGCGATGCGCGAGGCGTCGCGCACCTCTTCCTGGTAGCAGACCATCTCGCGGAACATCGGCATCTGGTCGACTTCCTGGAAGCCGCCCTGGCCGATGGTCTTGTTGGCCGCCTGCGGGGTGACCAGCAGCATCGGCGTGTGGTTCCAATAGGCCGTCTTCACCGCGGTGACGAAGCCGGTGACGCCGGGGCCGTTCTGGGCGATCGCCATGGCCATCTTGCCGGTCGTGCGGGTGTAGCCGTCACAGATCAGGCCGCCGTTGGTCTCGTGCGCCACGTCCCAGAACTTGATGCCCGCCTGGGGGAAGAGGTCGGAGATCGGCATGAAGGCCGAACCGATGCTCCCGAAGCCGTGCTCGATGCCATGCATCTGCAGAACTTTCACAAAGGCTTCCTCGGTCGTCATTTTCATTGGTTGAGATTCCCTCTCTTTGGATAAATCACGTCCCGGGGATGCAAAAAGGGCGCAAGAGTCGCCGTCCTGTCCGGTCGCAAAAAGCTGCCCATCATATAGGGCAAGGTCTGGCCCCCTCCCAAGAGCCAGATGGGCCAGCCCTATGGAGCCAAGAATGCACATCTGGCGCAATAGTGATGATATTTTTTCCTATTCATTGAGAATTTCGTCCGTAAAAAGAGCCGATTTGCCGGCTCACGCCGCCGTCTTGCCGCTGTCACAAAACTGACCGGGACGTTGGTTAGGCTCCGCCCCAGACCCACCCCCCGGACCCACCCCCCGGACCCACTCCCGCGGAGCCCCCTTTGCGATGACCGACCCTGTTGCCCTCTCCCCACAGGCTGCCCTCTACCAACAGATCGACACCCTGGTGGCGGAGGTCGGCCGCGAAGGCGACGCGCGAGCGGCGGCCTGGGCCGCGGACGCAGCCGGCGGCATCGAGCGGCCAGACTTCAAGGAGAGCGCCGCCAACCTGGCGCACTATCTGGCCTTGCGCCGCCGCGACCTGCGGCCCCTGCAGGGCCCGCTCATGCATCTGGGTCTGTCGTCGCTCGGCCGGCTGGAAAGCCGGGTGCTGCCCGGGCTGCAGGCCGTGCGGTCGGCCCTCGCCGCCCTGGCCGGGCGGCCCGCCGAAGTCGCGCCGTCCGCCGAGACGTTCTTCGCCGGCGAGCGGCGCCTGGCCGCCCGCACGCGCGAGGTCTTCGGTCCGCCCAGCGACAGCCGCCCGGTCACTCTGCTGGTGACCTGTCCGAGCACGGCGGCGGACGATCCTGCCTTCATGCTGGAACTCGCCGCGCGCGGCGTCGAGGCGGTGCGCATCAACTGCGCCCACGACGACGCCGACGCCTGGCAGCGGATGATCGAGCATGCGCGCACGGCCGAGCGGGCGACCGGCCGCCCCCTGAAGATACTGATGGATCTGGCCGGCCCCAAGATCCGCACCGGCGCCCTACGCACCCCGAAAAAGGAAAAGCGCCTGGGCAAGGACGACCGTCTCGCCGTGGTGCCCCCGGGCGGCCTGGACCACGCCGACGAAACCGACGCGCGCTTTGCCGTCGAGTGCACCCTGCCGGAGGCGCTGCAGGCGGCCCGGCCCGGCCACCGCCTCTTCATCGACGACGGCAAGCTGGGCGCGGTGGTCGAGCGCGTCGCCGACTGGGGCCTCGTCGCCCGGGTGACCCAGGCCGAAGACAAGGGCGTGCGCCTGAAGCCGGAGAAGGGCCTGAACTTCCCCGACAGCGACCTGCAGATCGCTGCGCTCACCGCAAAGGACCGCGCCGACCTCGACTTCGTCGCGCATCACGCCGACGGCATCGGTTTCTCCTTCGTGCAGTCGGCCGCCGACGTCGAAATGCTGCAGGCCGAGCTCGCCGCACGCCGCCCCGACGACTGGCCGATGCTGTCGCTGATCCTGAAGATCGAGACGCCGCGGGCGGTCAAGAACCTGCCCGACATCGTGGTTCAGGCGGCGGGCCGCCAGCCGACCGCCATCATGATCGCGCGCGGCGACCTGGCGGTGGAAATCGGCTTTGCGCGCCTGGCCGAGATGCAGGAGGAAATCCTGTGGATCGGCGAGGCCGCCCACGTGCCGGTGATCTGGGCGACCCAGGTCCTGGAACACCTCGTGAAAAAGGGCACGCCCTCGCGCGGCGAGATGACCGACGCCGCCATGGCCGCACGGGCCGAATGCGTGATGCTGAACAAGGGCCCCTACCTGCTGGAGGCCATCGCCGAGCTCGACATCCTGCTCGGACGGATGGGCGAGAACCAGCACAAGAAAACGCCGCAGCTCCGCGCCCTGAGAAGCTGGTAAGCCGGAAAACGGCCGCCCGGCCTCTGTGCCGTTTCGGCTCATAAAGATGGAACAAAAACACGCCAGGGTTTAAAATATTGCTCTGCCGCATCTAAGATTGGGGGAATCCGCTATGGGAAACTTCAGCATTTGGCACTGGCTCATCCTCATCGCCGTCTCCGGCGTACTGATCGGTGCCATCCCGATTGCTTTTGCAAGTCCCGTCAGGACCTTGTCGCGCCGCCCCTACGCGCTCAGGACCCTCGCCGCCTTCCTGGCGATGCTCGTTCTCTCCTCACTCACGAAATCCGCCGGCGGGGGCTCCGCTTTTCTGAGCATCATCGACGTCATCGTCAGCGTCGTTCTCTGGATCCAGATCGTCGTGTGGTCCGTCCACCGCGTTAACAACATCGGCTGGTCCAAGTGGTGGTGCCTGCTGATCTTGTTGCCACTGGTGAACATCGTGTTCTGGTTCGTGCTGCTGTTCAAAATAGGGGAGCAGCGCGATGCCCGGATGGTCGAAGCCTTCGACTAGGCCCACCCTCAACCCCAGAAATTCCTGCCTGAATTGACCAAATCCTTGAATTAATTTCACTATTCGGCAGCGGCGACGGAACCCTGCGGCTCCCCAGGCTTTGGCTTATGCCACTTCCATGTCACAGGGTGGCGGATTGACGATTCCGTGAGACTTGCAGTCGTTCCGTCCTAAGCTGAGACTGGTTCTGACAGTGCCCTGACCCGATCCGTTCCTGCCGGTCAGAGGCTACCGACCGAGCGCCGAGAGGATAAGGCCTTGCCTGCTGATACCCCCGCTTCGCCGCCCTCAGCCGCCAAACGCCGGCGGCGCCTGGCGATCCGTGCCGGCATCGGCGCCGGCATTGCTTTGCTGCTCTTCGTCCTGGTCGTTTTCGTGCTGCCCACGCCGCTGGCGCGCTACGTCATCGAGGCACAACTCGAGAACCTGGGTATCCAGCACGACGGCATCGACACCGTCGACATCGACCTGTGGAACAGCCACGTGCGCGCCGGACCTGTCCAGTTTCACGCCGGCAACGCCGAGCGGGGCCAGATCGGCGATACCGGCTTCGACTACAGCTTCGGCGCCTTCTTCAAGGGCCGCGCTTTCGTGCAGACCTTCTACCTGAGCGGCGTCGACCTGCACATCGCCCGCCTGGAAGATGGGGCCATCGAAATCAACGGCATAAACCTGCGCGAGATCGCAGGGCGCCAGGACGCCGCAGCGGCGGAACCGGCAAGCGAGACCGACGACGACGGGGGCTCTGAAGACGGCGGCTTCCAGTTCGGCGTCGAGCGTTTCGAGTTCACCGACAGCCAACTGGTGTTCGAAGACGTCGGCGGCGGCACGGCGGTCATCGACCTGGATCGCCTGACGCTGAACAAGCTGCTGACCTGGACTCCCGAGGCGCCGACGACCTTCGCGTTGGAGGGACGGCTGAACGAAATGCAGCTCTCCCTGGACGGCACGGTGACTCCTCTGGACGATCCCCTGCTGCTCACCTTCCACAGCCGGATCAGCGGCATCACCCTGGACCGGGTCGCGCGCTTCGTCGGGCCGACCGGCCTGGCGCGGCAGAGCGGTACCCTCGACACCGACGTCAACTACGCCTATTCGATCCACCGCGACGGCCGCATCGAGGGCACCGTCGACGGCAGTTACAACTTCACCGACTTCGAAATCGCCACGCCGGAAGGCGAGACGGCGGCGCTGGGCAAGGCGCTGTTGAAAGTCGACCTGCGGCAGAGCCTGCAGTCCGACGGCAGCGCCTCGGCCATCGGCCAACTGACCCTCGACGCCGCGCCGCTGTCGGTCGCCACCGCGCGGGGCGATGCGGTGGAGATCGGCGGGATCAAGCTGGCTTTCGCCGATCTGGATTTCCGCAAGGACGCCGAGCCGCGCCGGCGCCTGTGGGAGCCGGAAGCTTCCGCGACGACGACGGACAAGCTGGCCCAGGGCGTGCCCACCATCGTCGAGCTGATGGTCGGCTGGGTGCGGGACCTGGGGCGCGAAGCCCTGGACCATCACCTCACCATCAATGGCCTCCCGTCGCTCACGTTGGAGGACGGCATGATCCGCGTCGCGGCGCGCGATGGCGTGCCGGGGCAGGAACTGCGCTTCGACGACCTGTCGGTCAACCTGGGCACGGTCGCCAGCCAGGCCTTCGATGGCGGCTGGAGCGCCACCGGCGGACTGGAAAGCGCGATCAGCGCCCTGCGGCTGATCACGGAGGGCGGCAAGGCTGAAGCCAGCCTCTCGGCGCTGCAGGTCAACGCCGATGCGGTCGATCTGCGGGCGACCGCCGAGGAGACCAGGTTTGCCTTCGACCTGAAACTGCTGCTGGACCAACTGGCCGCCCACGACGACCAGGGTGGCACCCTGGACCTGGGCGCGCTTTCGCTCGCCAGCCAGGGCGTCACCATCAAGGAGACCGTCGACCGGGAAGAGGCGACGGGGCCGCTGACCCTCAGCCTGCGGGATCTGTCCGCCACCCTGCCCGGCGCAGACGGCGCGATGACGCTGCGCGGCGAGGCTATCGACCTCGATTTCAGCCCGTTCTCCCTGGTCGGCAAGGGCGGTGAGTCCGCCAACGTCGACGGCAGCGTGACGGCCAGTGGCCTTTCCCTGGGGCGCGAGGGCGATAGCCCTCTGGCCCTCGCCCTCACCTCGGCGCAGAGCGATCTGCAAGGACTTCGCGCCGCGCCGCTGGGGCCGCTGGCTGAGATCACCGGCGGCCTGACAACGACTCTTTCCGGCATCAGCGTGGAAGTCGGCCTGGGGAACGCCGGCCCGGCTAACGGTGGCCAGAATAAGCTTTCACTGACATTGGAAACCTTGTCGGACGACGTGACGGGCCTGCGCGCCTCCGGCTTCGACGGCGGCGACATTTCCCTTTCCCTGGCCAGCCACAGCCGCCTGAGCGGATTGTCGGCAAGTCTGCCGTTGGCCGACGGCGGCACGGCCGAGGCGACCATCGCCTCCCTCGACGCGCCGTTTTCCGAGCTGGGGCTGTCGGGCCAGATTGCGCGGGGCAAGGGCGCGCTGGAGATCACCGGCATCTCGGCGCAGTCCGGCGGCGACACGCCCCAAAGCCTGGACCTCGCCAGCCTCTCGGTCAGCGGCATCGCCGGGGACAGCGAGAGCGGCGCCGAGGCCGAGCGCATCGCCCTGGGCAAACTGGTCGCCAAGCTGGCCCTGCCCCGCGCGATGGAACCCGCGCCGGGCACGACCGAAACACAAACCGCCGATACCGGTGGCGGTACGGCCGGCGAGGACACGGCCGCTGGGAACAGCCTGGCCGACGCGCTGCCGCCCGGAAAACGCTTCAGGATCGGCGCCTTCACCCTGGCCGCAGGCTCCACGATCGAGGTGACCGACAGCAACGTCGAGCCGCCGTTGCAGGCCAGCATCGTGGTGGAAGACCTGAAGGCCGGTCCCCTCGATACCGCCGCGCCGGAAGCCCACACCGACATCGCCCTGGCGCTCTCGGTCAACGAAGGCTCGAAGGCGCAATTGCACGGCTGGGCGGCGCCGCTGAAGGCGAAGCCCGATTTCGATCTGGCGTCCCAGGTCGACGGCCTGCTGCTCACCCTGCTCTCGCCCTACGCCGCGAAGGCGACGGGCGTGAACATCGAAAGCGGCGAACTCTTCGCCGAGGTCAAGGCCACGGCCGCCGAGGGCGACCTGGGCGGCGGGGTCGACCTTCACATCAACGATCTTTTCGTCACGCCCCTGTCCGAGGAGGACGCGGAGAAGATCAAGGCCGGCATCGGCCTGCCGGTCGGCTTCGCGGTCAGCATCCTGAAAAACGATGAGGGCGTGATCGCCTTCGACCTGCCGCTGGGCGGGACCGTCGCCGCGCCCGAGGTCGACTACAGCGAAGCGATCGACAAGGCGATCTCCGGCGCCATGGCTTCGGTTTTTCCGACCAACTGGTTCGGGCCGGACGGCAACACCTTCGAGATGCAGCCGGCGCCCTTTGCGCCCGGCACCGCCGAGCTCACCGAGGACGGCCGCACCGTCACCGACCAGATGGGCACCCTCTTCGCCAACAAACCGGGCATCAGCATCCGCGCCTGCGGCCGCGCCGGCCGCGCCGACCTGGTGGCGCTGCGCGGCGGCCCGGCGGACCTGCCCTCGGATCCGGTGGACCAATCCTCGGACGTGGTGACGCCCGCCGGGGCAGCGCCCGCCGGGACCACGCCCAAGGGGGCGGACACCAACGCGGAGGTCACCGCGGCGCTGACACCGCCGGACAAAGGCATCGCGCCCGCCCCCGAAAAGCAGATCGCCGCGCCCAGCGACGCGGAGGTCCAGGCGCTGCTGACCCTCGCCACCGAGCGCGGGGCCGCCGTGCGCAAGTACCTGGAGGCCAAGTACAGCATCGATCCCGACCAGATCCCCGAATGCCGCAACGCCTACAGCATCGAGGACGGCAAGCCGCCCCGCGCGGAGTTTCAGTTCTAGCAAGGTCTAGCAACCCGGCGCGGTCCGCCGTGCGACCTATTCCGATCCTCTGCGCATTGGAGGGGAGCGCTTGGCGGCGGACCGCCGCTGGGGCAAAATCCAGGAAAGCCGGCGTGGCAAGAAGCGCCGCGGGCAACAACGGATAGGGATCCTGAAAGATGGCACAGACAATGAGCAAGCAACCGGTGAGCCGACGCGTGACCGGCCTGGCCCTCGTGCTGGCGGGCAGCCTTTGGGCCGGATCGGTCCTGGCGCAGACGCCGGCGGCCAACGACGGCACCAACGCGACCTACTGGGTGCAGAAATCGGTGGAGTACAAGGCCAGCACCACGGCGCTGTATGAACTGGCGAAACTGCGGCTGAACCAGGCGATCGCCAACCCGGCCTGGACCGCGGCGCTGGAACAGGGCACCGGCTATGAGAAGAAGCCGGTGGCGGTGATCCTGGACGTCGACGAGACCGTGCTGGACAACTCCGAGTACCAGGCCTGGACGGTGGAGAACGGCGAGCACTACGGGTCCAAGACCTGGGCCGCCTACGTCGCCACCGAAACCTCGCGCCCCATCCCCGGCAGCCTGGACTTCATCCGCTATGCCACCGCCAACGAGGTCGCGGTGTTCTACGTCACCAACCGCAAGGCGCCGGAAGAGGCGGCGACGCGGGCGAACCTGCTGAAGTTCGGCTATCCCATCGGCGACGAGGAGGACCGGGTACTGGTGCGCGGCGAGAAAGAGGAGTGGACCTCCGACAAGGGTACGCGCCGCGCCGCCATCGCCGCGAAGTACCGCATCGCCCTGCTGATCGGCGACAACCTCGGCGACTTCATCGACGACGTCGACGTCTCCGAGGACGAGCGCGTGAAGCTTTACGACGCCAATGCGGCGCGCTGGGGCCACGACTGGATCATGCTGCCCAATCCGACCTACGGCTCGTGGGAAGGTGCGGCCTTCAAGTTCAACTGGGAGGCTTCCGACGAAGAGAAGCGCCAGATGAAGTTCGACAACATGGACGACTGGCACCCGGCGATGTAACGCCCGGACGGCTCTCCCGGGAGCCCTGCCCCATCGGTGAAACGAGGCTCTGAGGCAACGGCGTCAGAGCCTCTTTTCTATCGTCCTTCTGTAGTCGGGCTATCGTCGGGCGCCCGCCGGAGAAACCACCCGGCAGCCGCGGCGATGCTCTCCATGGTGCAAATGCGCGTTGACATTGCTTCCGCTGGTGGCAACGATGCCACCTGCCATCCATGGTTGTGGGTTCGGGAGGCTCCGATGAAGAAGAACGACAAGGCCCTGTTGGACATCGGCGACATAGACCCGATCCAGATGGGCTTCTGGGTCCCCAACCGGGTCTGGGCGACCCAGGAATACCTCATCCCGCTGCGTATCGACCTGGCCGAGCGCAAGCGCAAGGGCCTGCTGCCGGAGATGTCGCCGGCGATCCTGGAGTTCAGGCGCTGGATCGAGACCCACAGCATCTATCGCATGTGGGTTCATAAGATGCTGCGTCAGACCAACGACTTCATCATCGCCCTCGGCATCCTGAGCCCCGAAACCGTCAAGCAGATCCGCGAAGACGGCGACGTCACCAAGATCATCACCTTCGACGACCTGTTCGACCATCTGAACGTGATCATCACGACCTCCCCCGGATTCAACGAGACCGCCATGGTGGGAACCCCCATGAACGGCCTGCTCGCCGTTGCCATGGGCACCCCGGCGGGCGCCGCCCTGTTCCACGCCGCGACCTTCAACGCCCAGTTCAAGAAGGTGCTGGATGCCTGGAACGGCTTCCTGAAAAGCGACAAATCCCTGGACAAGCTGGACATCCAGCATCCGGACAAGAAGGGCTCGTGGATCTCGCCCGCGGCGCGCAAGGCCGGCGTCTGGACCGACATGGTCCACGACAAGAACAAGCCGGGCTACGGCTACGATTCCTGGAATGCCTTCTTCATCCGCGAGTTCGTGCCCGGGGCGCGCCCGTTCCACGGCGACGCCAAAAAGGTGATCAACATCGGCTGCGAAACCACCCCCTGGCAGTACGAGAACAAGGTTCCGGCGGAAGCCGAGTTCTGGATCAAGGATATGCCCTACTCGCCGCTCGACCTGTTGGGCGGCGACCGCGCCTGGGCCGAGAAGTTCGCCGGCGGCCAGGTGTATCAGGGCTTCCTCTCGGCGACCCATTATCACCGCTGGCAGGCGCCGCTGGACGGCACCATCGTGCGTTCCTGGGTAGAGCCGGGCACCTACTTCGCCCAGCGGCAGGGCCAGGGCGAGGACAAGGGCACCTGGGAGGGCACGCAGTCCCAGCCCTATCTGGGCAATGTCGCCGCCCGCGCCATTTTCATCATGGAGCACGAGGCCTTCGGCTTCGTCGCGATGATCTGCATCGGCATGGTCGAGGTGTCAACCTGCCACATCACCTTCGATTACCTGGTCGATAAAGGCGCGCCGCCGCGAACCATCCGCCGCGGCGACCCCATCGGCCACTTCGAGTTCGGCGGCTCGACCCACGTCATGATGTTCCAGAAGGACCGGGCGAAGCTGGAAGACTGGGCCGTCCACGCGGTGAAGAACCGCACCCTGAAACAGCCGATCAAGCTCGGCTCCGTCATCGCCACCCTGCCCTAGCCCCGTTCACGGACGCCGCTACGGCACCGACTTATGGTATCGTGTGGAATTTGAATGCGCGCGTGTCACCGCACCAACCGCACAATAGAAACTCGTCATTTGGCGAACCCGCCTCGAACGCCTCTTTCCACTGACGCAACCGCTTCACAATCTCGTCGAACTGCGCGTGGGTTTGAGCACCGAATATCATGACTTTCAGATCTGCGCGGGTGACCACAAGCTTCAGGAAATCATCATCTATATCGTCGGCCGAGCGCCACTCGCACTCCATTGCCATGGGAATTCTTTTCAACCAAGTGTCCCCTTGACCGTAGTCAAGCCAGCAGAGGTCAAACATGAACTCACCGTCGTCGCAATGCTCAGGTGCGCCTTTAAGGCCATAAGCGTAGTAGCCCTTGTGCTTGCCCATCGCACCAAGCTCTTCCTTGATGCGGCGGGTCCACTCACGATCAGAGAGACCTGGGCCGTCAGAGTGTTCCGCATCTACCTTGCCTAAAGCAGCCTTGATCTCATCTGTCAGCTTCATCTCATCCCCGTCAGCTTGGCTATTTATTCTACTGTAGGTTGCGCAAACCGGAATGTCAAATTCATCGGCAAAGGAAGCGCCCAAAGAAAATGAGGGCCCTGGAGCCACCGCGCCAAGGCCTTGTATTCTTTCGGCGCGGGAGCAGAACGTAAAACCCCGGCCGGCGTCCCGGCGGGCAAAAATCGGTTGAAATCATTCGTCAAGTGCGGCTACCTGCACGCCCTCACCCGGACCGGCCGCCGCAGCGGCAGCCACCGGGCCATCCGGACAGCGACGGAGACAGGACGTGCCCGAGACCTCTCTTGGCCTGGATTTCGGCACGACCAACACGGTGCTGGCCGGCGCGCGGGACGGCGGGGCGCCGTTCCTGTTCCGCTATCCCCATGCCGGGCAGGAGCACGACACCTTCCGCAGCGTGCTCTGCTTCTGGCAGGACCATGTGGCCGGGACTGCGCACAGCTATCACGACGCGGGCCCCTCGGCCATGGCGCGGGTGATTGCCGCCCCGGAAGATTACCGCTTCATCCAGTCGTTCAAGACATTCGCCGCCAGCCCGCTGTTCGACAGCACGCGCATCTACGGCGACAACTACGAATTCCCGGACCTGCTCACCGTGTTCCTGGAGCATTTCTTCGAGGCGCTGCGCCTGGGGCCCGGGACGCTCCCCCGGCGGATCGTGGTGGGCCGCCCGGTGCGCTACGCCGGCGCCAGCCCGGACTCGGACCTGGCCCAGATGCGCTACGACGCGGCGTTTGAACGGCTGGGCTTCACCGAGGTGCATCACGTCTACGAACCGGTCGCGGCGGCCTATCACTTCGCGCAGCGGCTAAGCGGCGAAGCGACCATCCTGGTCGGCGACTTCGGCGGCGGCACCAGTGACTTCTCCGTCATCCGGTTTACCGCCGGCAAGACCGGGACATCGGCCGAGCCCCTGAGCCATGCCGGCGTCGGCATCGCCGGCGATGCCTTCGACTACCGCATCATCGACAACATCGTCTCGCCGGTCTTCGGCAAGGGCTCGACCTACAAAAGCTGGGGCAAGGAACTGACCTTTCCCAATGCCTACTTCAACGTGCTGGCACGCTGGGAGCAGCTTTCCGTCATGGCCGGCACCAAGGCCTTCGCGGACCTGCGCCGGCTGATCCGCGACAGCACCGAGCCCGAGAAGATCGAGACCTTCGTGCGCTTCGTCGAAAGCGACCTGGCGCACAACCTCTACCAGGCGGTCAGCGCCACCAAGAACGCCCTGTCGACCAGCCAGTCCGCCCGCTTCGACTTCGACGAGCTCGACATCCGCATTTCCGCCGAGGTGGCGCGGCAGGATTTCGAACAGTGGATCGAGCAGGACCTGCAGGACATCTCCCGCAGCATCGACGAAGCGCTGGAGAAAGCCGGCCTTGAAGCCGGCGCCATCGACAAGGTCTTCCTGACCGGCGGCACCTCCCTGGTGCCCGCCGTGCGCGCCCAGTGAGAAGGGAGGGAAAGGGCCCAACAGCAGGGATAAAGCGAAGGAAAGAGAGACCAAAGCAAGGGGCACCCGCAGCGGGGCC
>ERZ1740062.466-NODE-466-length-22226-cov-5.474584_pt1 | contig 22226 bp, 28 predicted proteins | sample MGYA00581741_ERZ1740062 | MGnify/ENA primary metagenome ERZ1740062 (study PRJEB43018, sample SAMN04849747) | marine metagenome | isolation source: floating plastic debris | place: Pacific Ocean | collected 2008-09-01 | study: EMG produced TPA metagenomics assembly...
CAGCTGCAAGCTGGCGATTGTTAGTCGCAGCAGGGACGGGCGGCGTGCGAATTTCGTTGGCATCGTGGGAATCGTCCATGTCTGCGTGATTGCGGGTATCGACAATGGGCTTGAAGATTTCGACTTTTTGTCGGGCAAATTGCGCACGTTTTAAACGGCGTATCAACTCTTCGGTTTTACCAGAAAACATGGAGCCACAAATGACCTCAATCCAACCAAATTGTTCGTCAGGGTTTACCGTGTTTTCAAGAAACATACTGTATGTTTAAGCGATAAATGGGTTTGTGCTGGGGCAAAACACAAAACTACTAATAAATATTTGCTGGAAGGTGGAATCAAAATTTAACCTTTTCTTCTATGGGGGATTCTCAAAATGATTTTACTTTTATAGCTAAAGATATGGTGTAATGGTACGGAAATTAAGGGAGGAACTCATAAAACTATCCACAGAAATCATCACGGCGCGTGAAGACCAAGATTTGGTTTTGTTGTACGACCGAGCCAAGGAAGTATATGAAAAGCTGGCCGTATTGAAATTCATTGATGAGAAGTTGAGCGATGTTGAGGTGGATGTTTCCAAAAACGTAATCGCTTCGCGCTTTGAGAAAATGGCCAATGCCGTTTTGAGCGGAAATATTTCGGTACCCGAAAACAGCCCGCACGAAGAAGACATCATCACTCCTGGAATGGACACCATCAAAGACATGGTTTCCGAAATGCCAACTGAAGCTGCTGTGGAACAAATCTTCACCGAATTTGTACCAAAGACCGAGGTCATGAAAAATGAAAAAGAATGGGTGACCCCACAGGATTCCGACCTTGAAAAGACTACATCGAAATCCATCAACGATACTTTCGTGAAAGCGTATCAAGTAGGCTTGAACGACAAACTTGCCTTTGTGAAGCATTTGTTCAACAAGGAGACCAAGGAGTACGAAAAAGTGATGACCCAACTACAGACCATTGACTCCGAAGAACGTTCTAAAGCCTTTATCATCAACTTGGTGAAGCCTGAGTACAACAACTGGGAAGGCAAAGAAGATTATGAAGAGCGTTTTATGGCTTTGATTGCGAGACGCTTCGCATAAGCGCACATCCCATCTGGTTTACATTTCATAATTTTAGGAATTGACGTTCCTAACCTAACCCTTTATGAAAGCAATTAAGATTCTGTATTGGCTGTCTACAGTGCTTTTGACTGCCATCATGTGTTTTTCGGTTTATAATTATTTTTTCAATAACGAAATGATTCGTGGTTTCTTTGAAGCCATGGGTTATCCTACCTATTTAATTTACCCCATGGCCATTGCCAAGCTTTTAGGTCTTGTAGCGGTTTGGGGAAACTTTTCAAAATGGTTGAAGGAGTGGGCCTATGCGGGTTTCTTTTTTAATTCCATTCTGGCCTTTTTTGCCCATTATATGATTCAAGACGGTCAACATATGGGCGCCGTTTTGGCCTTTGTTTTTGTATTGACTTCCTATTTTACCGGAAAACAGGTCAGACCTTAAAGTGTTTTTATGAGCAAACTTTTTTTGGTGCCCACGCCCATAGGAAACTTGGAGGATATGACCTTCAGAGCGGTTACGGTTCTTCGTGAGGTGGACTTGATTTTGGCGGAAGACACCCGAACCAGCGGCAAGTTGCTCAAGCATTTTGAAATCGATACCCCTTTAAAAAGCCATCACATGCACAACGAGCACAAGATGGTGGATGGGCTTGTCAAAAACCTACAATCAGGCACTCAAATGGCGCTTATTTCCGATGCGGGAACCCCGGCCATATCTGACCCTGGCTTTTTACTGACCCGCGCTTGTGTGGAAAATGGAATCCCCGTAGAGTGTTTGCCCGGCGCTACTGCTTTTGTGCCTGCTTTGGTCAACAGCGGTCTCCCTTCAGAACGGTTTGTGTTCGAAGGTTTTTTACCTGTAAAGAAAGGCAGGCAAACTCGACTGACTGAACTAGCAACAGAAAACCGAACCATGATTTTCTACGAATCCCCGCACAAATTATTGAAGACCTTAGGCCAATTTGTGGAGTACTTTGGCGAGGACCGTCAAGGTTCTATATCGCGTGAAATCACCAAATTGTACGAAGAAACCGTGCGAGGAACACTGTCAGAACTTTTGGTCCATTTCGAGAGCCATCCACCTAAAGGGGAATTCGTGGTGGTAGTTGCTGGAAAACGATAACATGAACGGATTACTGACCGAAATCAAAAAATGCGACCACTGCGCGCAACACCTTCCCTTGGGGCCGTACCCCATCGTATCGTTCACGGCCAAGTCCAAAATTGTTTTGCTGAGCCAAGCTCCGGGCCGAAAAGCGCACCAGCACCAAAAAGCTTGGGATGACCCCAGCGGAAAACTACTGCGGCACTGGCTTCAGGTGGATGACGAAACTTTTTACAATCCAGATAATTTTGCCATTCTACCTATGGGATTCTGTTATCCCGGAAAAGGAAAAACAGGAGATTTGCCGCCAAGAAAAGAATGTGCACCCCTATGGCACGACCGTATTTGGGAACAACTCAAAGGTGTGGAATTGGTGTTTTTGATAGGTAGCTATGCCCAAAAAGAATATTTGAAGGGAGGCTATGACACCCTGACCGAAAACGTTCGGCAATACCATGAATTTTTACCTCGGTTTTTCCCTTTGCCTCACCCCTCACCCGTAAATCGTTTTTGGCGCATGAAGAACCCTTGGTTTGAGAAAGAAATAGTGCCTAAATTACAGGATAAAGTGAAACAATTAATATGATACATCACAATCAGGGAGCAATTCTTCTAACTTTTCCAATTGCTCATCGGTGAGTTCTGTATCTGAAAGGTCTAAATCCTCAAGTTTCGGAAGCTTTGCCAATTGCTCAGGAAAAATAGCTATTGGGTTTTCTGAAATAGAAAGCTCCTCTAGGTTTTTTAGGTTGAAAATTACATCAGGAATTGCTTTAAACGAATTTGTATCAAGGTAAAGTGCATACAAATTAGTAAGTGATGCAAAGGACTCGGGTAGACTGCTAATATTGGATTCTGAAAGATCAACCTCCCCCAGATTAGTCAAATTTGCCCATATATCCGTTAAGGATTCAAGCGAGGTCAAATATGCAAGACTCAGTTCTTCCAGATGAATCAGATTTTTTAAGGATACAGGCAAAGAGGTGATTTTTTCATTTTCAGATAGCGATAGTACCCTAAGATTAGTGAGATTACCAATAGATTCAGGTATCTCTGAAAGCTCATTATTTCTTAAGTAAAGGCTATGAAGGTTTGTTAATGAAGAAATAAATTCTGGATAGGCAGTCAGTTTATTGCTGGACAAATTTAAAAGCTCTAAGTCTTTCATATTGGCGAAAAAAGAAGGGAATTCTGCAATTCCTCCACGATAGAGCCTAAGGGTTTTCATTTTTGTAAGATTCCTAAAGGAATCTGGAATCTCACCTAATTTTGTAGAATTCAAATCCAGCTCTTCTAAATTGACCAAATTTCCTAAAACTGCTCTGTTTCCCTCGGGCATATGGTTTTTAGACCAGAATTTTTTAAGTGACGTTAGTTTCCCCAATACCTCAGGATAGCTTTTCATATTGTAACATTTGCTGAGGTCTAAGAGTTCTAAATTTTTCAATTTAGACATTGATTCTGGAAGCGTAGTTATAGCAGTGCCTTTTAAAACGAGTATCCTTAGATTTTTCATATTCCCGATTTCTTCTGGTAGCTCAGTAATATTTTTAGACTTCCCTGTAGATAGATTGAGTTTAAAAACTTTATCAGGATTCACCAAAGCAGATTCCAAAGAAGTATATGTATGACTTTCTTGCGCAAAAGCACCAAAACTGAACAATACGGAAACTGAAAGTAGAATGAGGTTTTTCATGCAGAGTGGTTGATTTTAAAATTAGCTACAGAGGGTTAACGAGTAATTTAGGGTAATCGTACACGGAGGAAAGGCAATCGAGAAGTCCATCAATACATAACAGAAGCTCGCAACCGACTAAACGTCTCTGGTTTCATGTTGAGGTACGACGCCAGGTACTTTTGCGGAATCACCTTCAGCTCCTCAGGGCAGCGTTGCATAAAAGCGACATACCGCTGTTCCGCAGAAAGCGTCAAGAGTTCCACCTCGCGATATAAGCGCCCCACCAATACATCGCGAAAAAAATGATGCCCCCATTGATGGAACTCCGGGTGTTTTTCAAAAAGCATTTGATAATCCGAATACTTGATGCCCATCAAAACAGAAGGTTTCAAGGCTTCCAAAAAAGTAGACGAAGGCGTTTGCGCCATAAAAGAATCGAACACCCCCGAAGGACTGTTGGAATACGAAAACCCTAGCACTACTTTTTCACCCTTTTCATTCAACACATAAATGGCCTGCACGCCACTTACCACCAAATAGAAATAGCGCTCAATGGACCCCGCCTCGGTAATAAAATCGTATTGATTGAAGGTTTTGGTCTCCCAAAGCGAACGAAACCACGCTTCATCCAAAGCAGTAAAATCCACTTGCGGAAAAAAGGTTTTGAAGCGTTGAAAGGTGGTATCGTCCATGAAAAAGGCTTTGATTCAAAAATAATGAAGAAAAACAGGGGATGTTAATTTCATACAATTTCCTGATTTGAGAACGTCCTACTTTTGAAGCTCAAATCAATCTTAGAATGAAAAAACATCATGTATCCCTTTTAGTCCTTTTGTTGTTCTTGGTTACCAGTTGCGCTCAAAACAGTGCGCAACCACCCCTTGAAGGAGAATGGATAGGGCACTTGCCTGACAAAAACAGTTTCAATTTTAAAGTTTCCCTAGAAAAGTTGGAGGGCAATAGGTTTCACCTTGTCTTGACCAATGGCGAAATGGTTATGGATAGAATGGTACAGTCGTCAGACGAAGACAATATCCAATTCAATTTGAACAATCAGCTGTTTTTAGATTTAAAATATACCCAGAATGAACAGGCGCTCACAGGATTTATTTCCTCAGGAAAATACCTCTATCGTGTGAGCTTGGACCAAATATCAAATAACAAATATGAGAGTGATTGGAATCCATTTGTGGTCAATAATGGTCTGCAGTCAGATGATATTATGTTATACACGGAATGGACGGAAAGCGGAAACTTGGTAGCCTACACTTTTTTCGGAGACCAACGTTTTCGAGGAGCGTGGGCAGAGGGTTTTAAAAAGCAAGGGGACACGCTTTTGTTCACAGATGGAAACTCCGGTCTTAATTTTCGGGCCAAACTTTTAAAAGATACCACCGAACTTGAAATTTTATTGACCGATGTCTTGATAACCAAAACTAACCTTACCCACACCACCGAGGGTTGGGAATATTCTTCCGATACAGTGGACCAAACGCAAAGCTCAGATACGCCCGAGCAGCTAAAAGATGGTTGGCCGATAGGGAATTATAAGGACTTTGGAATGGACCCCAAGCATCTGGACAAACTGATAAATGACATTCATGCAAACAAGCTGGAGAATGCGCACAGCGTTTTGATTGCCAAGGAAGGCAAATTGGTTTTCGAAACCTATTTCAATGGGCACAATGCTAACATTCCTCATGATTTGAGGTCGGCCTCAAAGAGCATCTCTTCGGCAGTAATAGGCATAGCCATTGATGAAGGAATTATAGAGGGTGAAAACCAAACCTTGTACGACTTTATTCCTGACGAATACCAACACACCAAGGATTCGTTAAAAGCTAAAATTCGGCTGAAAGACTTGCTTACCATGAGCTCGGGCTTAGATGTAAACAACTTGGCGGAGGAAGGGTATTACCAAAACCCGGGCAATTCCAATAGTTGGTTGCAAACTGTTTTGGAGGCGCCCATGCTGCATGAACCAGGAACCTATTTCGATTATGGTTCAGCCAACCCCTTTTTGTTGGGCGTTTGCTTGAACCAACGCTTGGACGTACCCCTTAAGGACTACATGCACGACAAGCTCTTCGGTCCTTTGGGAATTACCCATTACGTCAACCAGACAGATGATACAAAAGAGACGCCCTACTTTGGTGGAGGAATGCTGCTCACCTCGAGGGACTTGCTCAAATTTGGACAGCTTTTTTTGAACAAAGGCGAATGGAACGGAAAACAAATTATTTCAAAAGAATGGGTTGCTGAATCGTTTGGCAAGTATGGGCGATTGCAAGACACACGCGACAAAAACGAATACGGCTATTTGTGGTGGCACGACACCTACAGCGTGAACGGAAAAGACATAACCACCATTGAAGCTCGCGGCGCGGGCGGTCAGTTTATATTTATTCTTCCAGAGCTGGAATCAGTAGTTGTAATGACTTCAGGAAACTTTAGAAATAGAAAAGGCAACCAGCCCCGCGATATTTTACAAGAGTACATCTTGCCGGCTTTAGCCAATTAAAGTAGTTCAGTAACCATAAATTCTCATCCTGGGCAAGCTCAAAAAAGGGCCGCTCAGGATGAAAATACAAACGCATTCTCTCCCTAACTTGACCTTGAGTACAACAGACATGGGGCCATCCAACACCGCGCACCGAACATCAGACATCGAGCACCTCGCACCAAGCACCAAACATCAAATTCCAAATAGCAAAGGTTGGGGCACTGAGCGGAGTCGAAGTGCAGTCGAGAAGTCCTCAAAAACGAATCTTTCATTGGGTCTCGACCGCGCTCGACCTGACTGAGTGCGCTCTATTCCTTTAAGGTTTCCTCAATAAGCTGCCAAAGCACCTTGACCTGATAGAGCGCATTTTTTTCAGCGCCATGTAAGGGTTCGTTGGAATCATAAATGACCACATCGTGCATCCATTTTAGGGCTTCGACCCGGTCGGGGCCATCAAGGGCATCTAAATATTGCAACAATTCGTGTTGGGCAGGGCTTAGGGTCTGTGTGTTTTGAGGAGTGTCCTCCGTAGCCAAACGCGCATTACAATGCGGGCATGACTTGTAACCTTCTGTGTTTCGCATAAGAAAGTGGTAAAAAGAATGAATAAATGAGGATAGGTCACCGCGAAACACATCAAAGCTACGCCTTGAATTGGTCTAGGGACTTGCACCCATTTGCCTATCCTATTTTATCTGTTACGACACTCAGAGGTTGCAGGCGTTAGGAAAAAAGATGTGTTTCGCGCTTTAAAGATAGGGGTTAAAATGGAATGGGGGGATTTTTAAGACAAAACAGGTAACTTGACATGTTCTTGAATAGCCTTTATTAAATGTGGATTACATCTTAAACGTTAGCAAAGCTTATGATGAGTTTAATTGAAAAGTATTTGAAGCTGTTACCCTTAGCTACTCTTGTCTTGATAATTGCTAGCTCAACCAAGTTGGCGACTTATTATAGGGTCTTCAACATTAATATATCTGAATACCTCAGTATTACAGAATATATACCATTATTTATTGATGATTTACATGCTTTGATATATCCCATCGTTATCTTTTTATTTGGCTTTACGGTAGGCGAAGCAATAAATAAAAAAGAGCAAACAAAAGCAGAAGAAAAATCAAATGTTGAAAAAGACAATAAAAAGTCGAGATATAGAATGCGATACTTCTTTCTAATCTTAATGGGAATTTTATTAATCGTATTTCCGATTACCCTCTACTATAACTATGAGTATGTATCTGAAAGATTAGAAAATACAGTAGGACTACTAGTTGTACTTATGTTTTTGGTTTTTATGGTTTCTACTACTTATAAAAAGGTTGGTCGTTCTTTTTTAGCTCTATGGATTGTAATATTCGTTTTCGCTCCACTAATAACAATTGGCTATAAAGAAGCCTACTTAATTTTAGATAATAGAGAACCAAACGTTTATCAAATAAAGTTTAAGGGCGGAAAAACTGAGCTGTCTTCCAGTTTTAAGTTTCTTGGTAGTTCCGAGAAATATATATTTCTCTACGACCTTAACAACCAAGAATCAATCGTTCGACCCATGTCTGATGTAAACGAAATCCGTATAAGAAACAGATAAAAATTGCTAACATCAATCTATTATGTGCAATGCATGATGAGCATACCCCAATACTATTAAAACACTGAGTTGTGTTCAACAATGGAGTACTTATATTGGTGTGGTCATTGATTATTCTTTAGAATAAAAACATCTCTTAAATATAAATGGTTAAAAGATTTACACTTCTAATATTAATTGGGGTAATTGCCTCGAGCTGCTCCAGTTCAAAAAAATTGGATGTATGGACAAAACAGTCTCAAATCAAAAAAGTAAAGGATTTCGAATCCAAGTTAAACTCCAATTCTGAGTTCTTAAATCAGAATGTTAGCCTATCAGAAAGTATGTATCCTAGAGTAAATGAGTTTGAAATGGCCAACCCAATAATCGTCAAAAGAGAAGGGGATGGTATTTTGACTGTTTATGCTGAATATTTTTTCTCAAAACCTGACTCAGTATTAAGATATGTAAGTTACGATTGGGAAAATAATCGATATGGAAGTCCCTCAAATAAGCAAGGGAACTTGAAATTGAAAAGCAAAAAACTAAAAGATTACAACTCAGAATACGAACGAATTAAACAACAGCTAATTTCAGAGTTTGGGCAACCTAATAAACAAGATACTAAACCACAAGAAACCAAGTCGGATTATGGAGGACCAGATTACCTTTCAAGAAGTACCATTTGGGAGTCACATGAAAGGTTTTCAAAATTATCTATGATTTTCGGTGCTTCAACTTATAGGATTCGTTTGTATTATTATTGGAAATGAACATAAGTTTCGACCTTGATAGCACCTTAATTCCGAATGGTGAAGAATTTGAAACCGAAAACAGGAGCAGCATAGCAAGGTTTCTCGGAATTGAAGAAATTCGAAAAGGAGCGTGTGAGCTTATTACTGAATTACAAAGTGAGGGACACAATGTTCATATTTATACCACGTCCTTTCGAACAAAAAGAAAAATAAGACGGACTTTAAGGTATTACGGAATCAAAGTAGACAGAATTGTTAACCAAACAGAGAATCAACGTGAGTTGAAAGCTCGAAATATAAACTCATCAAAATTTCCACCGGCCTATGGGCTTGACATTCATGTTGACGATTTAACGGGTGTCGCAATCGAATCAGAACGATATCATTTTAAAGCCATAATTGTCGAACCTGATGATGAAAACTGGACTGAAAAAATAAAGAGAGAAATTCAATTAATCTCGCCTAGAGGCCTATCTTGAGCTTTAGATTGAAAAGGTTTAACTTCAATTATGGGAACCAAACGCATTAGAAAATCGTTTTTTAGCTCAAATTTGGGCAGCATGCTTTCATGAACGCACTAGCGAAACACATAAAAAATATCGTCGTAATTTCAGACGAGCAATTGGTAAAATTATGCGACAGATTTGTTGAAAAGCGTTTTTCCAAGAAAGAACATGTACTGCACATCTCCAATACTGTTAACGAGGTCTATTTTATACTTAACGGCTGCGTTCGAACATATATACATGATTTGAATGGGGTTGAGCACAACATCACCTTTTCGATGGAAGATTGGTGGTTTGGCGATTTACAAAGCTACCTTAAAAGAACCCCTGCTGCTTTCAATATCCAAGCCCTCGAAGACTTGACCGTATTGGCCATTTCAAGAGAAAATTGGGATGTGTTGCTCAAAGAAATTCCCGAATTTGTGGCGTATACACGCGTACTGTTTCGCAATACGATGTTTTCCCATGAAAATAGAATTCTACAAAATTTATCCTACACGGCTGAAGAGCGTTATCGCCACTTTTTGGGGCACTATCCAAACCTATCCCAACGCATTTCGCAAAAGCAAATTGCGAGCTATTTAGGCATTACGCCCGAATTTTTGAGCATGCTCCGAAGGAAAAAATAAGCTTGCAAATACTTCACGTTCAAGCCCTCTCTTTTCTTAAACTACATTAATTTTTTTGGTGATTTGGCTTCTAATCTTTGCGTGACAAACAAAGCGCGATAGATTGGAAAGTGAAAAATAGCACACGTATTATTCTGGTTATTTCCGTCTTTCTAATGACCCCCGCTTCAAAAAAATTCAATACCAAAAAAGAAAGAAAACATATGGATACACAGATCACATGGGACAATATGCCAAAAAGGGATGGCGACCGTCCGTCGACCACGGACACCAACCCCCACCAGCAACTGAATCAACAACCGGAAGACCCCTCTTTTGTGGAAGATTTAAAAACTTGGGCGTTCACACTCTCCGATATTGTTGTAAAGCCTAGCGCAATTTCGGTGCCTGGTTCCGTTGCCCTTTGGATGGAACAAGAGCATGCCTGCAAAGCTTGCGATGCCTTTATGATCGGGACCGAGTTTGCCCACTTTCATCCGCATCCTGACCTAAGCATGCATTTGGGACTCCCTACGAAAGATGCGGAAACCATTATTGAGAAGGGTTGGGGTGAATGGCATCCCTTGATTAAAAGAGGCTATTTGCCACCCACTATGATCATGTTGTACGCACCACGAAATCAAGAGGAATTGGAGGTTGCCAAACACATTGTAGAACGGTCTTACCAATTCGCAAAGGGGATTACCGAATAATTAAAATATCAAGATTATGAAATTTACAAAAAGAACAGCCGTTGCCGTTGTGCTACTAGTGATTGGCTCACAGCTTAAGGCACAAGAAGTGATCAAGACCAATCGCGTAGAGATGGAAACGAAATCATTGGACGAATTGTATAAGGATGCCTTAGAAGAAGGTGGTGAGTTTGTGCTTAGAGCTGGTGGCGATAAGCCAGACCAGATAGATTATTATTTGGATAAGTTCAAAAAGCGATTCCCAAAATTAAACGTAACGCATACCGTTGATGTGAGCATTAATCATGCGCCGCGCTACGACAATGCCAGAGCAGCAGGAGGGAAAAAGAACGTGCCAGATGTGATTCAGTTTCAAACCCTGCACGACTTTGAATACTACAAAGAACGAGGGTTGATTGAGCCTTACAAACCCAAACATTGGGACAAGGTATTCCCTGACCATAAAGACCCAAACGGGTATTGGACGAGTGTTTATGGAGTAACCTTTAGTAACTATGTAAACCCAGAAGTTTTGGGAAATATAGAAGCTCCTAGAGATGCACTGGACTATCTGAATCCGGAATTAAAAGGGAAAATCATCCTGACCTATCCTCATGATGATGATGCGGTACTGTATCAGTTTTGGCACTTAAAAGAACAATACGGATGGGAATATATTGAGAAATTGGTGGCGAACGAACCTACATGGATTCGTGGTACGGCATGGCCTTATGTAGCCATTAACAAAGGATGGTTTGCTGCAAGTTTTACTACTTTTTGGGCGTTTGAACCATTCCCGGGCCAGAAAACAAAGTTTTTATTACCCAAAAATGACTTCTTCCTGACCTGGTTTCAGACAGCTGCAATTCCCACGCAAGCCAAGCACAAAGCTGCAGCAAAATTATATCTAAATTGGATGCTTTCTGAAGAGTTTCAAGGAACCTGGTTACAGTTTCCTGTTCGATATGATGTGGAGGCACCTGGCGGCTACGGTTCTGTTTTAGATCACAATACCTCGCCAGGAGATTTTAGAAGATGGATGATGAAACGCGACATAGTTGAACGTTTTAGATTGCAGTTGCGTCGACTCATTGGTGAAGCACAAGGTCCTACACCCATAGACATTGATTATACGATAAAACCCGAATAGACATTTCATCACTAAACACCGAATTTAGATAGAAGCGGTCTGAGTGCGAACTCAGGCCGTTTTTATGTTTTGAAATCTATATCTATATTAAACATCCCATCCCACCACCCAAAAAAATAAACACACCTTTCTGTTATGGCCTCATCCCTTTTCGCGTTATTGAAATAGGATGAACAAAGAAGAGTTTAGACGCAAGGTTTTTTCGTTATCGGAGCAATTGTATCCTATGGTGGCGCGCTTGCTGGGCAAACGTGCGAACGTAGAAGATGCCCTTCAAGAAATCATGTTAAAACTCTGGGTAAAGCGCGATACCATTGAGCAACATCCCAACCCGAAAGCCTTGGTGTTTTTAATTGCGCGGAATTACTGTTTTGATGTACTGCGCAAAAAGAGACCAGAACTAGCTGATTCCACGGCGCACCTAACTGTTTTAAAATCTGAAAACGGACAGGAATCTTTGGAGTGGGAAGAACTCAATACCATCATCCGAAAAATACTGGAAAAGGTACCCGAGCAACAACGCGAAGTTTTGATTATGCGTGATTTGGATGGGTACGAATTCACCGAAATTGCCGCAGCTACAAAACTGAATGTGCCACACGTGCGGGTCTTGCTATCGCGAGCCCGAAAACAGGTAACCGTAGCACTGGAAAAAATATATAGCTATGAAAGAAAGTAAATTGAAAAAGTTGCTTGAGGCCTACAAAGCAGGGGAGACCACTTTGGAGGAAGAACGGTTGTTGTTAGAGCAGACCAAAGAAACGGAGCCTTTATGGGAGGCCTGGTCCACCTTCGTTAAAAACAACAAAATAGAACCTCCAAAAGATTTGAATGATAGGTTGTGGGAATCGTTCGAGCCGAAAACCCGTAGCAGGCGAAAGAAGGTTGTCGTTATGTTATCGGCAGCAGCTACAGTACTGGTTTTGGTTGCTTTGGCCATGGGCAATTTGGGGCAAAAAGAACTCAGCTATTCCGAAAAGGAAGCTTTGCTGAATGAAGCCTTGGAGCTGTTTCCCGAAACGACCGAAGAAGTGACCGAACGCGAAGTGATTTACGAAAATGAAATGATAACGGTGTATACCGCCTCAGAATAACCCTTAAAAAAAAGAGAAATGAAAAAAATACTATCGACATTCTGTGTGACGCTACTGGCGATTTCACTACTGCAAGGACAAGAAAACAAGGAAAATGAAGAGCAAAATGTAAATCTTCACATTGATTTGAAGGAGGGCGCGAACCCTGATATTTATGTAGACGGAAAAAAGTTTGACTTTCCTTTGGAATTGATTGACAAAGACAAAATCGAATCCATAAATGTGATTAAAGGAGAGAAGGCTATAGCAGAGTACAATGCGAAAAATGGGGTGGTACTCGTTACTACAAAAAAGGATTTGGACGGCTATAAGGTCAAGATAAAAAGTAAGGGCAAAAAGGAGAAAGCACCGCTGATTATCGTGGATGGAGAAAAGTCTGACCGGAAAGCCCTTAAAAAGCTAGCTCCCGATGATATTGAAAGCATTGAAGTGGTGAAAGACGAGCAAGCCATGAAAAAATACAAAGCGCCCAACGGGGTGGTCATTGTAAAGACGAAAAAAGGAAAGAAAGACTAGAAAGTACTTTTCCGCAAATACTTCAAACGGAGAAACAGCAATTTTAGCCTAAGGCAAAAATCGTATCCGATGTTATTTTATAAATAACTTTACTCGAACGGAACATGTTTTAAAGTTGGCCTTCATTTATGCGAAACGATTTACCAAAGAATCTAAAAATACCGGCCCTCTTTGGAATCTTGTTTTACTTCGCCTTGTTTTTGGGAAGAAATTCCGAATTGCTGAATAAGTACCCCGTTCTAAACCTGGTTGGAATTTTTGCGCTAGCGACTTTTGTGTATGCCCTAGTATTTGGGGTACTCAAAAACCCTCTGAACTTGGCCGTGGGGGCCGCCGGCGCCAAAATTGCTGGAATTGTATTGGCGCTTCTTCTGCCCTTTGGCGTTTTTATCTATCAGAGGTTTTATTATAATAAACCTGAAGAACCCCATAGATCTTTGTTGGAGAAAGAAAACATCGCTATTGTACGTAACGCAATGGAGTGTGGCAAAGTCAAGTATGGCACATTTACGGATGGCATGGACACCCTAATTCGATTCAAAGAAAAAGGAATTGATTTTGAACACACCAAATCCTTTGGTAAAACGGAGAAACTAAAAATAATGTGGGCCGATAGTTGTTTGTACTATGCGATAAACGACAATGGAGTGGTACTTAAAATTATTCAATTGGGGAATTTTGATGGCGATGGCACCTTTGACCACTATTTAAAACCGGGAACACCGCATAGGATTAGTGACGAAAAAGTGATGCGATTTAGAAGGATAGATTGATGCGCACATGGAGTATATGTAATTGTGATTGGAAATCCCGAACTTCACTTCACACAGCATAAAAACCGCCACCATGACCAAATCCATAGTCTTATTACTCTTTACCACCTTGGTGCTTTCCTGCAACACGGCACCAAAAAAAGCAGCAGAAACCACTTCTTCTGGTCCCCCTAACGTCATCCTTATTTTTACGGACGACCAAGGGTATAACGATGTTGGGTGTTATGGGTCTCCAGATATCGAAACGCCAAATTTGGATGCGATGGCCCAAGAAGGGGTGAGGCTTACTAATTTTTATGCGACCCAACCCATTTGTTCCGCCTCGAGAGCCGCTATCCTAACCGGGTGTTATCCCAATCGAATTGGAATTCATTTGGCCCTTGGCCCTGGAAACACCACAGGGTTGCATTTGGAAGAACTCACCATGGCCGAAATGTTGAAGAACCAAGGCTACGCGACTGCCATTTTTGGAAAGTGGCACCTGGGCGACCATCCTGATTTTATGCCCAACAAACAGGGTTTCGATGAATTCTACGGGATTCCCTATTCCAACGACATGTGGCCCTATCACCCTGAACAAGGAACCGTTTTTGATTTTCCACCATTGCCCTTGTACGAAAATGAAAAAATCATCGACACCTTGGTTGACCAATCGATGCTGACCACCCAATTGACCGAAAGAAGTGTGTCGTTTATTAAAAAGAACAAAGCAAACCCCTTCTTTTTATATGTGGCGCATCCACAACCTCATGTGCCGTTGTTCGTCTCCGATAAATTCAAGGGAAAATCCAAAAGAGGACGCTATGGGGATGTCATCATGGAAATTGACTGGAGCGTGGGCCAGATTTTGGAAACCATCAAAACACTTGGCATAGATGACAATACAGTGGTCATCTTCACCTCGGATAATGGCCCTTGGCTTTCTTATGGGGAACATGCCGGTTCGGCCCATCCGCTACGCGAGGGCAAGCAAACCGCCTGGGAAGGCGGGCAACGGGAACCTTGCATCATACGGTACCCGAACAAAATTCCTGCGAATCAAGTCATTAACACCCCATTGATGTCCATAGATATTTTGCCCACCATTGCGCATTTGACTCAATCGCACTTGCCAGAAAAAGAAATAGATGGCAAGAATATTACCGTGGTCTTGATGCGAAAGACTGAAGATAGCCCTCATGAGGCCTATTATTTCTACTACAACATCAACGAATTGCATGGGGTTCGGTACAAAAACTGGAAGTTGTACTACCCCAGAACATACAAGTCGTTGAATGGACGTGAAGGCGGAAAGGGAGGGTTTCCGGCAGTATATGACTTTAATGAAGTAAATGAGATTCAACTTTTTGACCTCTCAAAAGATATCGGCGAGAGCAATAATGTGGCGCAGCTATACCCTGAAGTCGTGCAAACCATTGCCAGCCTCGCGAACCTTAAAAGAACGGAACTTGGGGATAGTTTGAGGGACTTGGAAGGTCAAGAAAACAGACCTGCCGGGGTTAGAAAATAAAGGATGTTCTAAACTACTACCTCATTAAAAGCGTACCCAAAAGACATAGCTGAAAACGCATGACGGAATTGTTCAAGCCAGTACCGGTCGAAAATTCCAGAAATTCATGTATTTATCGATATATTTCATCAAAAGGAAACCTTAGCTCGAATGGAAGAACACCAACCCAAGGAGAGTCGCCAAACGCTCGAACGTATTGACAAAAAATACATTTGGAATGAAATCAGTAGTGTTTTAAACTTCGATAAAGGTCTGTTTTATACCATCCGCGAGTTATTCATAAGACCGGGGCAAACCGTTCGCGAGTTTTTGCTGTATGACCGAAAGAGACTGGTCAAGCCCATCATTTTTGTGATTTTTAGCTCCTTGTTGTTTGTGATAAGTGAGCAAATCTTCGGATTTGAAACCGGTTCCTCACCAGATAAGGTCAAAAGTGAAGGCATAAGGACGGTTTTCGAATGGGTTGGACAGAATTTTGGTGTTTTCAATATTGTTTTGGCCTTCTTCATCGGATTTTGGGCTAGGTTGTTCTTTTTGAAATCCAAATTCAATCTTTATGAGATATTCATTTTGATGTTTTTTGCCATTGGCGTGGGGAATTTGATTTTTACGCTTTTCGGCATTTTGGAAAGCGCAACGGGTCTTGATGTGAAGGGAGCGGCCTATTTGGCGGTAATAGTCTATTCGACATGGGCCATTGGAAACTTCTTTCAGAAAAATAAGGTGCTGAGTTATTTTTAGGCCTTTCTGGCATATCTCTTTGGTACCACCACAGGCTCAGTATTGCTTCTTGGGATTGGGATTTTAATGGACCTATTTAACAAGGGCAATTGACCCAAGGTCCTTAAGTGCATAATGTGAATTAAAAATTTCCGAACTTCATCCATTCAAACTATACTAAAACCTTTTTAGGACCAAGCGATGAAGGAGAAATATACCGTAGGCGAGTTGATTTATGACGCGAACATTTACGACGCCATGAATACCGACATAAATGATTTGGATTTCTACAGACGGTGGATGCCCAAAAACAAAGACGCTCGTATATTGGAACTATGTTGTGGTTCTGGCCGATTGACCATTCCCCTAGCCAAAGAAGGATATGACATAACGGGGGTGGATTTTACAGCTTCCATGCTGGAAAAGGCACGTGAAAAGGCTTCTGCTGAAGCACTTGAAATTGAATTTATTGAGGCAGATATTAGAAAACTTGATTTACCTGAAAAGTTCGATTTGATTTTCATTCCCTTTAATTCCATCCATCACCTTTATGAAAACGAAGACCTCTTTCAGGCTTTTGCCAAGGTCAAAGCGCATTTAAACGAGGGCGGAACATTTATTTTCGATTGTTTTAATCCCGATATCCAGTTTATGGTAGCGGGCCAAAAAGGGCTAAAACCAGTGGCACAATTCACTACTGAGGATGGCCGGGATGTCACCGTTCAGGAACGTATGCATTATGGGAACCAAACCCAAATCAACCGGATTGAGTGGCATTATTTCATCAACGGAGAGTTTGATTCCATCCAAAACCTGGATATGCGCATGTTCTATCCCCAAGAATTGAATGCCTATGTAAAAGTTAGTGGATTTACCATTCTAGGAAAGTTTGGCAGTTTTGAAGAAGAGGTGTTTCAAGACAAATCCGACAAGCAGGTTTTTGTTTGTCAATAGGGTAGGCGATATAGTTTCTCCGGCATATTTGTTTTGTGATTGATGGGGCATAGGCTACAGAAATTCCCGAACTTCACCTAACAATTAATTTATGGATTACAACTGAACCTATCATAAGGCGCTCAACTAGCAATGAACTTTGAAATAGACATAAGGAATAATATTCTACATCAATTTTCCGAACAGCTGAATGTCGAAGTCACCGATGATACCCTGGTCTTACCATCCACACTGGGTATGGGACGGATGGAGTTGTATCGCTTCCCAAACACAATAGAGTTTTACCATTTAAAGTGTAGGATTTCTGAGCATGTTGATTTGAAATCCACTAATCCTAAGAATAGCGAATGGTTGCTGTTCAATATCAATCTCTCCAAATCTGCTATCAAAAAAACCGTTAACAATCAAGAAATCAACTTTCAGAAATTTTTACCTTCAGGCCTATTGTTTTATACGCCAGACACGCACGTATTCAGTTCAAGCCCCAAAGATTCAGATTTTGAGATTGTGCTGATTCGGTTACATCGAGACTTCTTTACACAATACGAAAGTGAGACCATTTTCAAATTACGAAACTCTGAAAGTGCATTGCTCTACGAAGATTTGGACTATGGAATGGAAACCAGCTTGAAGGGTATTATGGAATCCAAAGGCAACAAGATAAGGGCCAATGTCTATTTAATGCAGTTTTTGGCCGATGTAACCGAAAAGCTAAAGAATCGTGAACTCCCTTCAAAGTATGAGCACTTACATCCAGCAGACGTAAAAGGACTGTTTCTCGCTTCGGCGCATTTGAGAAACCCTGTGGCCCAAGACATTCCTTCCATTAAAGTTCTTGCGGGGATTGCTGGTATGGGAACAACAAAGTTCAAAGCAACTTTTAAACAGGTTTTTGGAAAAGCTCCCATTCAGTACCATCAGAAAATCAAGTTCGACTATGCCAAAGACGAGTTGAAGCGCAAGGGTAAATCCGTAAGTGAATTGAGCTATGAACTCGGCTATTCACACCCTTCTAAATTCACTAGCGCATTTAAAAAAATCTTTGGCATTGTGCCTTCCACATTCAGCCAATAACGTCTGATTGGTACAATCAAACGACTTTTTAAGCTAACTCCTCGTCACTTTATCCCGATAGTTTTGGGATATGAAAATATTTGTAACAGGCGGCTCCGGGTTTGTGGGGCAAAGCATTATTCCAATACTTATTGAACGGGGGTTTCAGGTTTTCGCTTTGGCCAGAAGCACAACCTCCGCAGAAATCGTAAAAGACTTAGGCGCTATTCCCGTAATTGATGATCTCACTTCGCTATCAAGAAACACTGCGGATGCTTTGAGAGCGTGTGAGTACGTACTGCATTCGGCTGCGCATATGGACTTAAGCTATGATAAGGCGTTATTCTACAAAATCAATGTGCAAGCCACTGAAGATTTGCTTCGGAAGTCAATAGAAAATGGCATTAGAAGGTTTGTCTACATCAGTGCTGCACCCGTAGTGCCAGGGTCTCCCATCGTAAACCTAACTGAAAAAGATGCGGGCAAACAATTTCCGAAGGCATTGTACCCGAAAACAAAAGCCATTGCGGAAAAGGCGGTTTTAAAAGCCAATAGCAAGTCCTTCAAGACGATTTCGCTTCGTCCCCCGGCGATATGGGGACCCAACAACCATCATTACGATGATTTACTCGAAAATGTGAAAAATGGCAAATGGAGATGGATTGGTGGGGGTCATCAAATATTATCTACCATTCACGTAAAGAATTTGGCAAGTGCCGTTCTTGCCGCCTTGTCATCTGATGAGGGTGGTCAAGCCTACTTTGTGACCGATGGTGACAGAAGATCTGTGAAAGAAACGTTCACGGCAATCTTGCAGGCTGAAGGTCTTGACCCTGGGGAAAAAGAACTTCCAAGGAGTGTAGCACTATTTTTTGCACATGTGTTTGGTGGGATATGGAAGATTTTAGGACTTAAATCAAGACCTCCCGTGATGCCTTTGATGATTCGTTTAATGGGAACTGAGTTTTCGGTATCTGATCAAAAGGCAAGAAACGAATTGGGTTACCAAAATGTCATCGATTTTCAAAAAGGCATTGAAGAATTAAAATCACAGCATATCCTATGAAAAAGTTAGTACTGACCTTAATACTTGGACTGATTGTAAGTCTATCTTTTTCACAGTCAGCAGGCGATAAGATAATCGGGCAATATTGGACGGAGACCAAAGAAGGAAAAATAGAAATTTTCAAAAAAGACAATAGATACTTTGGTAAAATCATTTGGCGGAAAGATGCGCGTTTGGATACGGAAAATCCCAATGAAAAACTTCAGAGTAGAAATGTAGTCGGAATTGTTTTTATGAAAGACTTCGTTTTCAAAAACGATAAATGGATAAACGGAGAGGTTTATTCTATTGAAAATGGGGGTAATTACTCTGGAAAAATGTGGTTGGAAAACAATGGAAGCATCCTAAAAATGAGAGGGTATTTAGGTATTTCATTGCTTGGAAAAACAGCAACCTTATCACGCGTGAGAGACTAATCATACCTTTACACTTCCAAATAGCAAGGGATCTGGGCGTTCAAGCAAAGTTTTTTTGTAAGCATTACGAGGCCAAGTACGAAAAGCAGTATTGTATGCGCCGAATAGTTTTTAAAGAATCCCGTGGTTGTAAGTTGGACAAAATCGCAGTGAATGACCGAAATCGACAAAATAGCATTTATCGAAACCAGAAACGGACAAGTTTTAAGTACCAAATCCAAAGGAAAAACGAAATACTACATCCCCGGAGGAAAAAGAGAACGTGGTGAAACTGATGAAGAAACTTTGGTAAGAGAAGTAGCTGAAGAATTGGATGTAAGAATCGATAAAAACACGGTTGAATACGTTGGAACCTTCAAAGCCCAATCCGATGGCGCAAAAGAAGGGGTTTTGGTCAAAATGACGTGCTACAGGGCCAAATTCGAAGGGACCTTAAAACCCACCTCTGAAATTGAAGAAATCCGATGGCTCAACTATAAAGATTTGGATATTATTTCAGCGGTAGATAAAAAGATATTTGAATTCCTAAAAGCGCGGGGAGAACTTGAATAACCACAATTAGGAAAGACGAAAAACGTTCTAGTAGCAAACGAAAACGCTATAGAACTTTATGAATGCAACTTTTCTCAAGCCTGTTAACAGGAGAAAATGGATTTTACTACTTTTTTTATCAGGATGGTTTCTGGGGAATTCCCAAACGAAATTGAGAGTCGAACCTGGCTTGCTCATAAAAACCCAATCTGAAAACTTAGGACTGTTGTTCAGTGTTGAACCCCATCTTGAGATTTCAACGCGTTCAGTTATTGGATTAAGGTTTGGAATAGCCGTCAACTCACAGGAATTTGAAACCATCAGTGGAACTCGATTTTTTATCGATGAAGAAAACGACAACGCAGTGATTTCCTTTGTACCCACTTTTGATTACTACTTGAATTATGCGCCCACCAGACCATACCTAGGATTAGGTGTCGGATACTATGTATTGAGTACGGTAGATGTATCGCAAGGGATAGAAACCATATTGGATGGGAGCATTAAAAACCAATTGGGCCTTTTACTTAGAGGTGGAGTAGCATTGCGAAACACCAGAATTAGTTTGGAATACAATCTTATTCCAACGGCAGACATTCAAATCGACAATGGTGAAGTTGTCGGAACAGTAAAGAATACATATTTAGGTTTATCTTTTGGATTTACCATCATAGGAAGAAAAAGTTCAATCTAAAGTGCGCGTTTAAAACACCCCTGACATACCCTTAACACAACCGACAATTACCTTTGCCTAAAACTTGTAACGATGGGCAACCTAATCCTAAAAACCGACCCTAGAGTAAATACCCTATTTGAAAACTATCCAGAAGCTGTTCGAGGTAAGATGCAGTATTTGAGGAAATTGGTTCTTGAAACAGCAGAAGAGATGACAGACTTAGCTGTTTTAGAAGAGACCTTAAAATGGGGCGAACCTAGTTTTATCACAAAAAATGGAAGCACGCTCCGAATGGATTACAAAGAAAAGACCCCAGACCAATATGCCATGTACTTTCAGTGCACCAGCAGGTTAGTAGATACATTTCGACTAGTTTTTGGTCATACGTTTACCTATGAAGGTAGTAGGGCTATTGTTTTCCCATTGGACCAAAAAGTCCCTGAGGAGGAATTAAAAGCATGTATCAAAGCATGTTTGCAATATCACAAGGTCAAACACCAAATGACACTAGGGATTTAATTCTCCAACAAAACGGTAGTTGAGGGGCATTTGGTCTCAATTATCACTGATAGACGCCAAGACTTCTTCAATCTGCACATAGTGTCGTTCCATATGGCACAACAGAAACTCAAAACCTTCCGGAAGGTAAAAGTTCACTATAGGCCCAATAGCCGATGAAAATTTATGAGCTTTGACTTGCTTGACTCTAGCCAAAAGAATTGAAGTCTTCAGATGCTCATGCAATTCAAAAAAGCGTTCTAAAATCGTTTTGACGTCTTCAGCCGTAAGTGTTTTGACATCCAACAAAGGTTGAAAACGCTTTAAGGTTTTCATTTTCCAAGGCCGTTTACCATTTTTGGGTCGTTGCCCTTCAATTACAAATTTTTGCCAAGCCCGCGCTTTAAAAGGTTTGGGTGCTCCTTGAATTTCGGGGCAGTTGGCAATAGCTGTATCGACCTTGTCCACATAGATGGTATACGCCTTGTTCAAATGTTCTACGACTTCGATAAGGCTCCAGGACTCAGGGTTCGGTCGGCTAGTAAGATTTGCACTATCCAATTGCTGCCAGGACTTCATTTGATGAAGCATTTCATTCAACCTTTGGATTTGATTTTCGGGGGTTACATACAAGCTTGCCATAACTGTTCGTTTTTTGATTACAGCAAAGTTCAGGCAAGGCGCTGGGCTAAATATTGATGTAAATCAAGAAATAGTTTCTTCAGACATCAGACATCAGACATCTGACATCAGACATCAGACATCAGACATCAGACATCAGA
>ERZ1740062.468-NODE-468-length-22016-cov-4.962433_pt1 | contig 22016 bp, 24 predicted proteins | sample MGYA00581741_ERZ1740062 | MGnify/ENA primary metagenome ERZ1740062 (study PRJEB43018, sample SAMN04849747) | marine metagenome | isolation source: floating plastic debris | place: Pacific Ocean | collected 2008-09-01 | study: EMG produced TPA metagenomics assembly...
GAATTAGCACGTGATGGCGTAGTGGTTCAATTTGAAATGCGACTTAAGGAAGGACTTTTAGAATATTTCTAGCCGAAGTACGATACTAAAACCGATTTGTTGCTTCCCCCTGAAAAGCAAACTTCTTGGTACATGCTGGAAAAAGCCAGATGCTTCGCTTGCATGATTGATTTTCCAAAAGAAAAAGGAGGTCGTCCTACCAAAACCAAACACTATATCACCATTCATGACCAAGGCGGCAAGTTCGAGTTTGACTATGACGATGGCCGACATATGGTTTTGGGGATGCGAAACACCTGGTCTTTGGGCATGCAGCGCGACACCTTTGTGATTTTCATTCAAGAAACTGATGAAAAAGGCCCCACGCTGATTTATTCTTGGGGAGAACCAGATGCTGATAGAATTGGATTTAATCCAGGTTGGATTCGGGTTCAGTGTGACTTGAACACTCCGAAAAACGTTGCGTTCCAAAAGGGACTGCGACCTGATTCATAGAACCAAAAATGTAACCTTGAGCGCAGTCGAGAGGTGTTTTTGTGGTAAGTTTTAAAGGTCTTGATTGCGCTCGACCTGACAATTTTTTGGGAGACTCGTATGAATTTCAAAAACAACTTGCGTTGGTACATTGCCGGAACGATTTTCTTGGCTACGACCATAAACTACATTGATAGACAAGCGCTATCTGTAGCTGCACCGGTTATCCGAAAAGATTTGGGACTTTCCAACGAACAATACGGCTGGATTGTGAGCGCTTTTTTGCTCGCGTATGCTATCATGCAAATTGTTTCGGGGAGTGTAATCGACCGGATTGGCACTAATAAAGTTTTTTGTTTGGCCGTAAGTTGGTGGTCCATTGCCAACATGCTTCATGCGTTCGGAAAAGGGGTCTGGAGTTTAGGCGCCTTCCGCTTTCTTTTGGGCATGGGCGAAGCAGGGAATTATCCCGCCGCCATGAAGGCTATCTCTGAATGGTTTCCCAAAGAGGAACGAAGCAAAGCGGTTGGTATTTTGAATATGGGCCCAGGTATGGGTGCCATTATTGCCCCACCTTTGATGGCTTGGTTGATTCTTTCGTTTGGTTGGAAAGCAGCCTTTGTACTTACAGGCACCATTGGATTCCTTTGGTTGCTTTTGTGGCGTTGGATGTATCATCCACCCGCAGAACACCCTAAAATTTCCAAAGAAGAACTCGCCCATATCGGCCAAGAAGATGATGAAAATGAACCTGTCCCTTGGTTGCATTTTTTCAAATACAAACAAGTTTGGGGGGCTGCATTAGCACGTTTTGTATCTGACGGTGCTTTCTACTTTTTTGTGTTTTGGTTGCCCTCGTGGTTGGCAGATGTAAAAGGGTTTACCCTTACCGAAATTGGTCTTTTTGCTTGGATTCCTTTCGTGCTGTCTGATATCGGCAGTTTTGCAGGAGGATGGACCAGCAGCAAGCTTATCGCTTCTGGAAAGTCACTAGACGCTTCCCGTAAATGGGTCATTTGGCTGGGCGCAATTTTTGTTGTCCCAGTTTTGGGCTGTTTGTATATCGAATCACCCTATTGGGCTATTGCATTGATAAGCTTTGCACTTTTTGCGACGCAGTTTAAGCAGGCGGCGCTATTCACTTTGCCTATAGATTTGTTTACCAAAAAAAATGCTGCCTCCGTATGGGGCATTACGGGCAGCGCAGGAAGCTTTGGAGCCATGTTATTTACACCCGTTATCGGATGGCTGGTGGATACCATATCCTATTCCCCAGTCTTCGTCATTGTTGCCTTTTAGCATATTCTATCGGCCTTAATGGTTATGCTATTCATTCCTAAAATTCAATATGTTGGGACGGTATCAACTACATAACACGTTTTTAGTTGCACTTTTGTTGGGAGTGTTCTGGGTATATGGAAATTCGTTGTGGGCCCAACAAACGAATTCAAATATTTTGGAATATTCCCTTGCGCAGGATTTGGACACTTTGTTGACTTGGTTTCCTGGAGAATACGATAATCATCAACAGGTGTATCGGGAATCGGTTTCTGATTTGCCCAAAGAAAAGCGCCATCGACAAACCCACCATATTTTCACCCCCGTTCAATTGGACTTTATACCAGGGAGAAAGCTATACGCGCAACAATCCCAACACTATGATTTGGATGATATTTATCGACAACGCATTTATGCTTTTGAAGTAGATGAAACCGAGCAGGCCCTTCGATTGACGATTTATACTCCAAAAGACCCTTCGCGGTTGAAGAATGCCCATTTGAAACCCGAATTGTTTCAAGGCCTTTCGGCGGATGATTTTATCCTTAAACCCGGTTGTGAAGTGTATTGGAAACGAAATGGAAATCAGTTTGAAGGCTATCTTAAAGAAAACGCCTGCAGCTATTTTTCGAAACGTTTCGACACGCAAGTCTTCTTAAATGAAACCCTCATTTTGAGAAAAGATGCCCTGTTACTGGATGATACTGCGGTAGATAGTGAAGGAAACTTGGTATTTGGGGTGAATGATAAAGGTCCAACCATCAATCTTAAAGAGAAATCTTGTAATTAAAGAATTATGCTAAAAATGCTTTATTCCCTTGGTTTTGCACTCTTATTTGTGAGCTGTTTGAATACCAAATCCAAAGAAAAAGAAAAGCAGTCTAAGCTCACCGCTATGGAAATCATGCAAAAAGCGCATGAAAAAGCGGGAGGTGAATTCTGGAGAAGACCCAAAAGCCTAACCCTAAAAGGGTACGGAATTTTTTACCGAGACGGGAAACCTTCCAAGCATGAAAAACACAATATGTGGCGCGTGTTTGAGGACCAGAAACAAGAAGCGCACGCCGCCAACGGAAAAGTTCGTATCGAGTCTTTCAAAGAAGGTAAACCCGTTTTTATGGTCTCTTTTGATGGACAAAACACCTTCGACCTAAGGGGTAAGCAAGAACAATCCGCTGCAGATAATCGTTGGGCTTCAAACTTCGGGTATGGAGCCATTCGCCATGCGCTGGATGACGGCTACACTTTGGAAAAGATGCCAGATGATACCATTTTCGCAAAGCCTGCCTATCGCATCAAGGTCAAAGACATTACCGGTGGTGAAACCTTTTTTGGTATTGATAAAGAAGATTACAAAATCATAAAGGTTGCCTTCGATACCCCCCGAGGATGGCACCATCGTTTGTACTCTGATTTTTTCTCGAAAGAGTCATACAGTTGGTTACAGTCAGGCAAAGTGGCTTTGTATTATGATGACGTTTTGGCGAATGAAATCATTTGGGAAGATTTTAAGGTGAACGAAGTGCTTCCCGATAGCTTGTTTCAGATAAAACCGATGGTACAAAAATGAAAAATAAAAGACTGGTTTTAGCGGCACGCCCAACAGGACTTTTGGTCAAAGACTCGGATTTTGACATGGAAACGGTTTCCATTCCGCAATTGAAAGAGGGAGAATTTTTGGTAAAAGTCTTATTCTTATCAGTAGCTCCTGTAATGAAATTTTACATGCAAGACGGGGCTGGGATTGAAGCGCCTTTACAATTTGGCGAGACGATGCGGGGTCGTGGAGTAGGTGAAGTAGTTGACAGCAAGAACCCCAATTTCAAGATAGGCGACATTGTTCAAGGAAAATGCGGTTGGCAGGAGTACAAGGTCTGTGACGGCAGTCCCTATCATATGATGTATCCTGTAAAACAACGAAAAGTACCCTATTCCACTGCGCTAGGGGTTTTGGGGATGACGGGTTTTACCTCATACTTTGGTTTGTATGATGTGGGTAGGACCCAATCCGGTGATTCCGTTCTGGTCTCAGCAGCTATGGGTGGGGTAGGGTCCAATGTGGGTAGCTTGGCAAAAATTCGAGGAGCCAAAGCTGTCGGATTGGCCGGTACTGATGAGAAGTGCAAGCTTCTCACTGAAAAGTTGGGATACTATGGGGCCATCAATTATAAAACCGAAAACATCAGTGAACGTATTGACCACTTTTTTCCAAATGGCATTGACGTTTATTTTGATAATGTAGGTGGTGCAATTCTGGATACAGCCCTGACCAAACTGAAGCGCTATGCACGGGTTGTATTGTGCGGTCGCATCTCCCAGTACAGCAAAGACCGACACACGGCAGAATATGCCTTAAAGAATTGGTATAAAGTAGGAATGAATCGTGCCACGATGCAGAAATGGCCCAATGGATTGCGGAGGGAAAGCTGCAATACCAAGAAGATATGCTCCATGGTCTTGAAAAGATGCCTACCGCCCTGAACAGGCTATTTGAAGGTAAAAACATGGGAAAACAATTGGTCAAGATTAGCGAGTAGAGGATGAAAAACAAACAATTGGCCATTCATCAATTTGGTGACACTATCGATGTCGCTACCCAAGTAATTGAATCGGAAATCCCCAAGATAGGGACTGATGAAGTTTTGGTGCGGAATCAATATGTCGGTATCAACGCTTTGTACGACAGGGAACTGTACCGTGGAAATGTGCCTTACATTAACGTGGTCTTTCCGTATGTCTATGGTGTAGAAGCTGTTGGCGAAGTTATAGCGACAGGTAAAAATGTTAGCGATTTAAAAATAGGGGATGCAGTTTCCACGGTTAAAGTGGGAACCGCCTATCAAGAATATCAAAGCATACCTGAAAAGGATGCGATTAGCATTCCAGAAGCCACACCGGAATATCTAACCTTGAACCCGACTGGAGTCTCTGCGTATTTGGCGCTAAAAAATGTCGCTGAGTTGAAACCTGAAGATACGATTGTTGTATCGGCAGCTGCTGGAGGATTGGGCCATATCATTGTGCAGCTGGCAAAGCAAAAAGGCTGTCATGTGGTCGGTATCTGTGGTAACGAAGAAAAGGTGGCGCTGTTGAATGCTTTGAATAGTTGTGATAGAATCATCAACCATAGGGAAGAAGATATTGATACTGTTTTATCGTCAGAATTCAATGGAAAAGTCAATGTTGGTTTTGATTCGGTTGGCAGACATATGTTCGATGCTTTTCTAAAGAACTTGGCCCCATTGGGCCGATTGGTTGTGAGCGGACTGGCTACCGAAATCAACGAAGGGGAATTTGAAAAAATCAACGCGCCAAGAGTATATGAAAGTATTTACTGGAAAGGAGCATCCGTTCGTTGTTTCATGAACCATTTGTACAAAGACCAACATCCTGAAGCGAGGAACTTTTTATTTGACCAATATCAAAAAGGCAACTTACAAGTCAAGGTAGATCCTATGAAGTTTAAGGGCATAGAGGCGATTGTGGATGCTTCCAAGTATTTGCTGGCGGGTAGAAGTTGTGGTAAAGTGGTGGTTGCATTGTAAAATCTGTCGTGGATATGATTGAAAATTTGAAGTTGCTTTTCAAAGACTACGCGAACGCTTGGCAAACCAACGACATAGATAAAATGGTTTCCTTTTGGGATGCCGATGAACCACAACCCTTTTATAAGGCAGAAGAAATATTGGAGTACTACCACGATTTGGACACTATCAAAGCCTATTGGGAGCACAATCACCAATACATTGAAAGTATCCGTTTGAAGTTCTTCGATATCCGTTTCAAACCCTTACCTGGTGGATATGGTATTGGTTTTGCAAAAATGAACTGGTACACCAAGTTTATATCCCATCAAAAGCTAGAAACGGCAATTTCAAATCATGTTAGCAAGGAAATGGGAGGGGATAATCATGTGCTCGCTTTGGTAAAGGATACACCAGCAGGTCTAAAGTTTGTAGGATGGAGCGAAACTCCTGATGCACCGCTCACCTATATGAAGCGCCTTTACGAACAAGTCGCGAATCCAAAGCTGGATAAAGACCTCTAAAAACTTACTCTTCGATTAACTCGATAAGTTCTCCGGCAGGTCCTTTTATGGTCGCCGCTCTGTTCCCATTGTAACCTGCACCAAAAAGCTTTTTGGGCGAGCCGATGAACAAGTCTGAATTGATTAAATCAAGATTATCTACTGTAAAAGAAGCCATGGCAACCCCTGGTGGTAATTCACTTTTAGGCGTTGGCCGCGGACCCGCTATGGAAGGGTATCCATCAATTTCAATGGAATTGCTAAAATCTCTCAGGCGCACCAAGCTCAATGGGAATTCATGCTTTGTAGCTAAGTTTTGTGCAGTGGCAACCAGTGGAATGGGAATCTTGAGAAAAAAAGCTTCTTTCACCCCAAAATTGGAGACATAAAAATCCGTCAACGTTCTGGCATCTGAACCAGCAAGTACCATGATAAAGGGTCGGTCTATGGGCGAGCGAGGGGTCAACAAAGTGGATTTTAAAGGGTCACCCTTATCTCTGGTAAAATAGAACACCTCTTCGGAAGGGCCTTTGAATTGCACGGCACGAATGGTAGATAAACCGTCGTCCCCTAAATTGGCGGGCCCACCCAAATGCATAAAGGGGCTTTCCAATAGTTTTTTATAAATGGAATCGGGATTTTCAACAATCAACTCAATGGCATTCCATCCATGTGTGGTCATGGCTTTGTAGTTTTCAGGAACCGTCCCTTCAACAATCCTCAAATAGACATCATCACCACTTTCTGGTTGCAATATAGCATACGTTTTTCCAGCCATTTTTGGAGTACCCCAACTATTCGCGATTGCCTCACTCAATTCCCCTTCTTCCACAACCGAATGGTTCAACCAATCCTCATATAACTGCTTGGTTGCCTTTACATCTTTAGTGACTACTGTAGCTATTTTTATCCGTTGTAAACAGGCAGTTTTTGAGTCTTGTTTTGCTTTAGGAAGTACAGTAGAATCAAAAGAGAAAAGAGAAGCTTTGGATAGTGCGTTTTCACTTCCCTCAAAAGTGATAAGGGATAGGACTAAGGCAAAACCTGCAACAAATTTGTGGCTTACTGACATTGAAAACAATATGTTTTTGCTAAACCGTGAACATCCATTATAGGCCTGATGTACTGTAAGGGTCATCCGAAACCTTTTTCTCGGAAATCATCGTCCTTCGCAAAATTTTGCCATCCTTCATGTATTGACTTGTCCGAATTCTAGACTTGCGGTCTTTCGCGTAGGTAATGATTTCGGAAACTTCTAGACCAGAACCATCCTTAAAGGACATCGTAAATGCGGTAGATAAATTCGCATCATCAATTCCAAAAGCAGGACTAAAACCATCCAATCGAAAATTGGAAAAGCGTAATCCATTTACATCCCATTTGCCATAACTGTCGATACGTTTTTCATCAGGCTGTCCAAATTTTAAAACATTGGTTTGGTGATAGTCATACTCATTCCCATCTTCCAAATAGCGGACGATAATCCGAGTTTTGAATTGTTCCATTGTTTTTCCCAAACTATCCACACGATGAAACGTGCCATCCCAAATCCCTTCGGCTTCGCCTTCATCCACCATTCTGCGTTTCATTTGTTTTTTGGAAATACGGTCTCCGTTGGCGAGTTTGGGAGCGTCGGAAAGTTTATCAAAGCGCAACCAAGAAAATCCGTCAATTTCACCACGAATGGAGCTATCCTCGATAATAATGGAACGATCGCGGTACCACAATCGGTTTTCATCTAGAATCATATCAAATTCTGCGTAAACCAATCCGCTTACCTCATGTTTGTACTCACAGGCCTTGGCCCGCATACCGCCTTTGAAACGGTTTAGTGTTTCATCCCACGTAAAGAAAAGATTGCATTTGGATACAGGAATAAAATCAGTCTTTTTCATTTGACTGACCACTGCTGGGTCGAGCAAACCTCTATCGTAGGTAGGGCCTTGTTTGAAGAAAAATTGCTGTACTTCGATTTCCTTGGAATCCTCGTGCCAAACCATGACCATCACCCGTTGCCTATGCGCTTTGGTCGGTTGGTTCATTTTGACCTCTTCCAAAAAGAGGACATTTTCACCCAGTTCAGGAGCATCCAATCGGTATACCGTCATATCGCGAAGCTGCCTTACCGCTTCAGGATATTCCGGTTCGTTGAATTTATTTTCACGATAGACTTGGCGTTCATTGGAGAAGGCCCCTGTCCAATACGTCATGAATTTTTCCAGTTCATTATTGTCTTGCGCGGAAAGACAAAGACATCCAAGGAAGGAAAATAGGATTGTTGGGAGACGTTTGGTTTTCATGCTTTTCATTTTTAGGCATCTTGGTCTTCCTCGAAATGAGCCATGGTTTCTGGTGCTGCCGTTTGGAAGAGCAACGCTTTTTTACGGAAAAACCTTAAAAACCCAGCATCGCCCATGCGCGAACCACCAATTCCAGAGTGTTTGAAAGAGTTCTTTTCGGCATCATACACTTTGTTGGTCAAACTACCGTCGTTGATGCTGATGGCCCCAGCTTCAATTTGATAACTGATGTCAAGCGCCTTTTGTTTGTCAGCAGAAAAAACCGAAGCGGAAAGTCCAAATTCTCCATGATTGGCATAAGCAATAGCTTCCGAAATTTCCGTAAACTTCATAACGGGAATCAATGGACCAAACGTTTCTTCGGTCATCACTTTCATATTATGGTCTACTTCGCTAATAACAGTGGGTGGACACCATAATCCTCCCTCAATATTCTCTACCTTACCTCCAGTAAGCACTTTCGCTCCTTTGGCCACAGCATCATCAATATGGTGTTGAATTTTCTCAGCTTGCTTGTCAAAAATCAGCGGTCCCATTTGCCCCTTTTCAGGATTAATGGTCATGGTTACGGCTTTAGCTTTTGCTACCAAACGCTTAAGGAATGTATCGTAAATGGATTCATGCGCGTAAATCCGCTCTAACGATTGGCAAGCTTGCCCTGTAGCACCCACTGCAGAACGCAGTACGGCGTCTGTTGTGATTTCCATTTCTGCATCATCCAAAACAATCGCAGGGTCTTTTCCGCCAAGTTCCAAGAAAGCAGGGATGAAACGTGCGGCGCAAGCTGCTGCTATTTTTTTTCCGGTTTCAACGCTTCCCGTAAAACAAATGGCGTCCGCACGATTCACCACTTCTTTGCCCACTTCGGCACCACCCCGACATATTTTCAATACTTTATTTAATTCAGGAATAGCCTGAATGCTTTTTTCCAAGCCATCCATGAAACGAGGAGTAACCTCACTGGGTTTTAGCAATACAGAGCAACCTGCAAGAAGTGCAGGAACGGTATCGATAAGGGCAAGCAGCAAAGGAAAGTTCCAAGGGCTGATGACCCCAACTACGGAATAGGGAATCCATTGCTGACCTATCATCACTGAACTGGCAGAAGCTGAAGGTCTTTCTTCGGGAGGAGACAACAATTGCGGAGCACGATAACACCAAGCATGAAGAAGCCCCAAAATACCTTTTACCTCGACTTCGGAGATGCGTTTTCGAGCGGTATCAACCGATAATTGCTCAGCAATCTCTTCTTGATGCTTTTGAAACTGTACAATCCAATCTTGAACAACCGAAACCCTAAAAGCAATTCCTTTGGTATTCCAGTCGGTTTGGGCGGCTCTTAGTTCTTCTTCTTTTTGGACAAGGCTTTCAACAGTATCGACCAGCATCTCATAATCATAGGTGCCGTTGCGTGGATTTCTTATCTTCATATATGCAATTCAGATTTCGGTGGTTTGTATGGGTTATGGACCACAGTATCCCATAAAGATAAAAAATAGTTAACTATATTAATAATTAATATTATTAACTTTTTAGTATCTTAGAAACTTCAAAAAAGGTAAACAAAACTTACATCATTCAACGTTGCATTCACCCATGAAGATAGTACTAGAAGAGCAAGGTTTACGTGATGGTTTTCAGACTTTGGACAAAGTAGTTCCTACTGAAACCAAACTGCGGTACATTGACATGTTGGTCGAAGCCGGTCTAAAACGTATTCAGGTAGCTTCTTTTGTGCATCCCAAATATGTGCCGCAAATGGCGGATGCCGATGAGCTTTGTCGACAACTAAAGCCTCAAGAAGGGGTGATTTATAGTGGTTTGGTGCTAAACCTTAAAGGGGTTGAACGTGGCTTGGACAGTGGACTGAAACATTTAGCCTGTTCCATATCTGCAAGTGATACTCATAGCCAGAAAAATGCACGGATGACCCTTGATGAGGCGAAATCCAATTTTAAGGAAATGGTAAAAGTCTCAAAAGCAGCGGGAATTACTGTCAGAGGCGGTATTCAATGTGCTTTTGGGTGTCGTTTTGAAGGTAAAATAGCGCCCGAACACGTCTTGGATATGGTTGATCACCATCTTGATTCTGGCATTGATGAGTTGGCTTTAGCCGATTCTACAGGTATGGGAAATCCAAAGGATTTAGGTGAATTGATGGAAAAAGTAGTGGCTCGCGCAAAGGGTATTCCCGTCGTTTTGCACTTGCACAATACCGAAAACAAAGGCTACGCCAATCTAGTAGCTGCGGTGATGGCCGGGGTTAAAATTTTTGATACGGCCTTTGGTGGTTTGGGTGGATGCCCCTTCATTAAAAGCGCTACGGGAAATATCGCTACAGAAGACACCGTCAATGTATTGGAACAAATGGGCTACGACACCGGGATTGATATCAAAAAGGTAGCTGGAATAAGCAAAGAAATGGAACAGTTTTTAGGAAATTCTTTACCTGGTCAATTGTATGACTTGGGGGATAAAACCGATATAAAACGAATCTAATGGGGTATACCATTGCTGAAAAAATTATCGCAAAACATGTGGGTCATCCGGTTCGTGCTGGGGAATTGGTGGTAACTTCGGTAGACGGAGTTATGGCTACCGATACTACAGCACCTTTGGCCATCAAAGCATTCAAAGAAATGGGGGGTCAAAAGGTCTTCGACCCTGAAAAGTTTGCACTCATCATTGATCACGCGGCACCCTCACCCAATGAACGGATTGCGAATTTGCACAAGCTGATGCGTGATTTTGCACGAGAGCAAAACAGTAGATTGTTTGAAATTGGGGAAGGCATCTGTCATCAAGTAATGGTAGAAGAAGCCTATGTAAAACCTGGAGATATCTTCATCGGCGCGGATTCACACACTCCAACTTACGGAGCATTGAATGCTTTTGCTTGTGGCGTAGGCTCTACGGATTTGGCTGCCACGATGATGACGGGAAAGATTTGGCTCAAGGTACCTCAAACCATTCGGGTCATCTGCAATGGGAAATTACAGGAAGGTGTAACTGCGAAAGATTTGATTCTCTTTTTGGTCGGAAAGATTACGGTTTCTGGCGCAACGTATAAGGCCATAGAATTTACAGGTGAAGCTTTTGAAGGATTGAGCTTGTCCAGTCGAATGACCATTGCGAACATGTCCTCTGAGATGGGTGCTAAAGCTGGAATCGTAAATCCTACAGGTTTGGAATTGGATTATCCTTTTGAACCTATAATGGCAGATGCTGATGCCGAGTATATCAAAACCTATGAGTTTGATGTTTCTGGTTTGGAACCTCAGGTCAGTGCTCCGGAATCTCCGGATAACGTCCATAACATTTCTGGGTACGAAGGCACTAAAATTGACTATGCTTTTATCGGAACATGTTGCAACGGTCGCTTGGAAGATATAGACATTGCCGCCAAGATTTTAAAAGGGCGCAAAATACATCCCAATGTACGAATGGTCATTGCTCCTGCTTCCAAAAGTGTATTGCTTGATGCCATGAAAAATGGAAGCATGGAAACCTTAATAAATGCTGGAGCGTCTTTGATTACATCCGGCTGTGGTCCTTGTGTAGGCACCCACCAAGGAGTTCCTGCGGATGGTGAAGTAGTAATATCTGCCGCCAATCGAAATTTTAGAGGAAGAATGGGAAACCCCAACTCCAACATTTATTTGGGAGCCCCTTCCTCGGTAGCGGCTGCTGCACTGGAAGGAAAAATCGTCAACCCGAAAAAATATTTGGTATGAGTGAAGTACAAATGCCATCAAGTTTAAAGGGGAAGGCACATGTGTATGGTGACCACATTGATACCGACCGGATTATCCCTGGAAAATACACCAAGACCCTTGACCTCTCCACTTTGGCCAACCATGTCTTGGAAGATTTGGATCCTAGCTTCAAGGATAAGGTTCAGCAGGGTGATATCCTCATTGCCGGAACTAACTTTGGCTGTGGTTCTTCCCGTGAGCAAGCACCCTTGGCCTTGAAACAATCTGGGGTTGCCTTGGTCATCGCAGAGGATTTTGCTCGAATTTTCTTTAGAAACGCTATCAATATTGGATTGCCGGTACTTGAAATCGGCAAACATTCGATTCCAAAAAATGCTGAAGTGGAAGTGGATATGAAAGCAGGCACGGTAACGGATGTTACTTCTGGAAAAACTTATGCCGCAACGAAACTTCCCAAAATTATGATGGACATTCTGAATGAAGGGGGCCTGGTGAAATACCTCAAAAAACACGGAAACTATTCTTTGGAAAATGAGTAGGATTCAACCCGTTAAACATATTTCCGACCCTGAGTTGAAAAACCTTTTTATCGCTGGGGAAGCATTCATGGGATTTCTTCCCAATGATGGCCTTTTGATGGCGCATAAACCTAAATTGCTCAAGACTTTTTTTGAATTGGTCAAAGAAGTGTATGCCGTGGGCAAGGTAGACTCAGGATTAAAAAAATTAGTGGGTCATGTTACCAGCACGGCAGCCGGATGCCGCTATTGTGCCGCGCATACTGCTTTTGCCGCCATGAAACAGGGCGTTTCTGAAACCAAGTTAAAAGAAGTTTGGAATTTTGAAAACGCAACGGTTTTTGATGACAGTGAGAAAGCGGCCTTGAATGTTGCCTTAAAGGCAGGTATGGTACCCAACCAGGTAACGGATGCCGACATGACGGAATTGAAAAAATATTTTGATGAAGAGGGAGTAGTTGAAATTGTTGGGGTGATTTCCCTATTCGGATTTTTGAATCGTTGGAATACCACCTTAGATACTCAAATAGAGGAACTACCCCAAACATTTTATGAATCTGTAAAAAACCAAAATACATGATGAGCAATCCCCTGAAAGGACTAAAAGTTTTGGAATTTACACATGCCGTTATGGGTCCTTGTACAGGGCTTATGCTGGCTGATATGGGTGCCGACGTCGTACACGTGGAGCCCATTCAAGGCGATAGTACACGCCGTTTGCAAGGTTTTGGTACTGGATATTTTTGGTTTTACAACCGGAATAAAAAGAGTCTGGCCATCGATTTGAAGTCCAAGGAAGGATTGGAGCTCATTTATGATTTGGTGAAGGAATATGATATAGTTGTAGAAAACTTTGGTCCAGGAACCATGGACCGCCTGGGATTGGGTTATGAAAAGTTGAGTAGTTTGAACAAAGGCCTCATCTATTGTGCTCTCAAAGGTTTTTTAAGTGGGCCGTATGAGAAACGACATGCAATGGATGAGGTCGTTCAAATGATGGGAGGACTCGCTTATATGACAGGTCGAGAAGGGGATCCTTTACGAGCAGGGACTTCGGTGATTGATATTACAGGAGGTATGTTCGGTTACATTGGTATTCTACAAGCGCTTTACGAGCGGGAAAAAACAGGAGAAGGCGGTTTTGTTAAATCAGCTTTGTTCGAAACCTGTGCCTTTTTGATGGGGCAGCATATGGCCTACGCTTCCCAAATTGATTATCAAATTCCACCCATGCCCTCACGAGTGAGTGCTTGGTCCATTTATAAAGTATTCGATACCAAAGATGCCAATAAGGTTTTCGTGGGCATCATCAGTGAAAAACACTGGTTGAGGCTTTGTGAGGTGTTTGATTGGGAAGATTGGAAAAACGATGCGCGTTTGGCCACCAATAACAAGCGTATTGATGAACGGGAATGGTTTATTCCTGCTTTGGAAGACCGTTTTAAGCAATTTACCAAAAGCGAAATCATCGATAAATGTGACAAAGGACATATTCCATTTGCTCCAATAAGTCGTCCGGAAGACTTGTTTGAAGACGAACAACTGAATAAAGGGGGTAGTTTGATGGAGGTGGATATGGGTGATGGAAAGATGACGAAATTGCCTAAATTCCCATTGGAATATAAAGGCACTCGGGTCGAAAAAAGATTGGACCCTCCAAAAATAGGAGAACATACCACCGAGGTTTTGGCGGAATTGAATTTGAGTGAAGACGCCATTTCAGATATGGTTGCCAAAGGGATTATCAAAACCCAAGAATCATGAAGGCATTCTTGCGAAGTCTTATCGGTTTCATGTTCTTTTTAGCGCATGGGGTTTATGCGCAAGAAGCGAATACGGTGGTTGAAGCCGAAATACTTTCTCAAATGGAGAATTTAAAAAAAGCCCATTTGGAAAGCAATCCAGCCTTGGGAGATTTGGTCTATCACCCGAAGTTGATTTTGACTTCGCAAAGTGGAAAGAAGTATGGAAAGGCAATGGCCTTGACCAATCTTGAAAATACGTTTGAGAAATATGAAGTCTCGGATTTGGAATTTGTTACGGTTTCTGAAAATGTAGTGCTCGCCAATTATCTGAATACCCGTAAGTACAAAGACTTTCCTTCGGGAACGTTTCGTCTTACGGCGGTTTGGACGAAAAATGAAGCGGCATGGCAGCTCATCTCAATGCAATCTTCCAAAGTAAAAGCACCGAAGAAAAACTAATCATAGGAATACCAACACATGCAAAAAACCGACAAAACCGCAAAAGAAATATATTTTGATGTCAAGGCGAACCCAGCTCGTAAACGATTTGGATTTGGAAAAAAAGCAGCCTTGGTCAACATTGATTTGCAAAAAGCCTACACGCGAACGGATTTGTTTAAAACCGCCTATGAAAATGACCCCGACCAAATGGAATATATCAACCAGTTGGCAGAAAAGTTTCGTGCTTTGGGTTGGCCTGTGGTCTGGACGAATGTGGCGTATATGGATACTGCGGCGGATGCTGGTGTTTGGGGTACGCGAACCGATACACCGGATAGCCTTCAGTATATCAAATTTGGTTCTGAACGGTCTGAGTTGGACGACAGGTTGAAGTTGGACCGAAGTACCGATGCGTTCTACGAAAAGAAAATGCCATCCCCCTTTTTTGAAACCCCTTTGCAATCCTTATTGGTATGGCATCAAGTGGATACTGTGGTTTTGACGGGCGGTTCTACATCGGGTTGCGTGCGTGCCGCAGGGGTAGATTCTTTATCTCGAGGATATCGTACCATCATTCCCGAAGAGTGTGTGGCCGATAAACATGAAAGTTATCACTATGCCAACCTTACTGACCTTTCCCTGAAATATTGTGATGTACTGGAAGTAGCCGAAGTATTCACTTGGCTTAATAGCATATAGCATGAAAGAAGAACCAGGATATTATGACTATTGGCCCTATCATAATCGACCAAAAATCACATGGCCGAATGGAGCAAAAGTTGCGTTTTGGGTAGCACCGAACATTGAATTTTACGAACTGGACCCGCCGGACAATCCTTTTCGGAAACCTTGGCCACAACCTACACCTGCTTTACCAGGCTACACGAGTCGTGATTGGGGAAACCGAGTAGGACATACCCGTCAAATGGAATTGTTGGACAAATATGGCATCCGAGGTTCAATTTCGTTGTCGACCGCTTTGTGTGACCACCATCCCGAAATCATTGAATTATGTAAAGAACGGAATTGGGAATTTTTCAGTCATGGAATTTATAACACCCGATACACCTATGGCATGACCGAGGAACAAGAACGGGAAATGATAAAGGATTCCATGGAATCCATTTACAAACATACGGGTCAAAAATGTGCCGGTTATTTGGCTCCGGCTTTGTCGCATTCCGAATTTACCCTGGATTTATTTGCAGAGGTGGGAACAGAACTTTTTGGCGATGAAGCAGGTTTCTACACCTGTGATTTGTTTCATGATGACCAGCCAACCCCTATACATTTACGAAGCGGCAAGCGGTTCGTATCCATTCCGTATTCCTTGGAAATGAACGATACCATCGCCTACCTGGTGCAAAAAACCACCCCAAGAAATTATGGCCAGGCCTTAAAGGAGAATTTCGATAGGCTGTATCAAGAAGGTGCGGAAAGTGGTACCATCATGTGTATCCCGACTCACAATTATCAAGTAACGAATGCACACCGCATCAAGGCATACGAAGAAGCATTGGAATATATCACAGGTCATTCAGATGTTTGGGTAACTACGGGTAAAGAAATTGCCGAATATTTTATGGAGCATTATTATGATGTGGTAAATGAAGATATTGGACAAAAAGCAAAGCAGTATGGGAACGCTTGATGATTCGTATTTGAACTATCCGCATCGTTCTTATGGAATGGACCATGAGCGATATGAGTGGTCCATGCTCAAAAATCGAAAACCTGTGGCTTGGCCCAACGGAAAGAAAGTTGCGGTTTGGGTAAATGTTGGGCTCCAGTTTTTTCCTTTGAACCAAAAGGGTATTCCTTTTAAAGTACCTGGAGGGATGACCAAACCCTATCCAGATTTACGGCATTATACCTTACGGGATTATGGCAATCGAGTCGGGATTTATCGTTTTCTAAAAGCGTTTGATAGGTATGGTGTAAAACCCACTTTTGCGATGAATACGCGTTTGGCGGAAAAGTATCCGTACCTGTTAGGGCTCCTTAAAGAACGTCAAGACGAAATCCTTAGCCATGGCCATCATATGGATGCCTTGCATTACGGTGGACAAAATCCAGAAGAAGAAAAAGAACTCGTCAAAACGGCTTTGGACAGACTGCGAAACCTTACGGGTCAGTCTGTCAAAGGTTGGATTAGCCCCGCTAAAAATGAATCCATGAACACCCCCGATTTTTTGGCGGAAGAAGGGATTGCATATTTCTGTGATTGGGCGAACGATGCTATGCCGTATAACTTCAAAACCAAGCATGGAGATTTGGTTGCGATGCCGCTATCTACCGAATTGGAGGACCACTTCATCATCCTGAACAACTTGCACACGGCCGAAGATTGGGGAGAACAGGTAAAAGATGCATTCGCTTTTTTACTGGAAGAATCCCAAACCATGGGCGGTCGGATTTTGTCCTTGAACATTCATCCATGGGTCTTGGGGCAACCGCATCGCATCGGGTATTTGGAATCCGTTTTAGAAGAACTTGCAGCCCATGACGCAGTATGGATGGCTACGGCCTCAGAAATTCTGGAATCCTGGAAATCCCAAACGGCGTAAAACCATATGCAAAGTCTTCTGCCATATATTCCCACCGTACTACAGCTATTGCTGTTTTTGATTATGCTGGGAATGGGGATGACCCTTACGGTAAAAGACTTTTTCAATGTCGGTACCAATCCCAAAGCCTTACTCATTGGACTGACCAATCAAATCATATTGGTCCCTTTGATTGCTTTCGGATTGATTAATCTACTTCCATTAGACCCTTATTTGGCCATGGGACTTATGGTGGTGAGTTGTTGCCCAGGGGGCGCGGTATCCAATCTGTTTTCCTATTTGGCCAAAGGCGATACAGCCTTGTCAATATCGCTTACAGCTCTTTCTAGCATTATCACTGTATTCACTATTCCTTTGATTTTGGTGTTTGCTATGCGTTTTGTGCTAGGGGCGGATGCCTCCATTCAACTGCCTTTGGGAAAAACCATCTTCAATATTTTTAAGCTCACTGCACTTCCTGTGATTTTAGGGATGATGATTCATCAGTATTTGCCTAAATTCTCTCAAAAATGCAAACCAGCCATCGGTTGGTTTTCCGGCTTGGTAATCGTTTTGGCATTAATACTTATGGTGGTCAAACTGGAAGAAATTGGCGATAGCTGGATGCTTTTGAAAGCTTCTTTTGTCTCTGTGTTGTTGCTGAATCTTTTCACGCTGGGTATTGGGTTTGGAAGTTCACGTGCCTTGGGATTGTCAACTAAACAATCTGCAACCGTGTCCATTGAAAGTGGCATGCAAAACAATGTATTGGGAATGACACTTGCGATTTCCCCCACCTTTTTGGGAGAACCGCGTATGGCCGCGACGGCAGGGGTTTACGGTGTGGTGATGTGTACCTTGGCCATTTTGGTGGTTTGGCTCTTCAAACGCTTGATTCTTTCCAAAGAAGTGATTCGGCTCAAGCCATAAAGGCACCACCATTAACATGTATACATTGCCCGGTAAGGTGCGAGGCGCCGTCACTCAGCAAAAATTGAATAACTGATGCAATTTCCATTGGAGTTGCTATGGTGCCTAGTGGTGCAATTTTCTTGTACATCTCTGGATTGAAACGCGTACTACCATCTTCTTGATAAATGAAATTCGTATCCACAGCACCCGGTGCGACACTGTTGACCCGAATCTGGGGTGCTAATTCGGTAGCTAAAGTTCTGCTGAGGGCAACAACTGATAGTTTTGCGGTGGTATATGGGCCGTAGTTTTGTTGTCCTCCAAAAGCCAGACCAGAAGACATGTTCACAATTGCACTATTGGCATGGGCTTGAAGCAACGGTAAAAAAGTTTTACAGGCGTGGTAACAGCTTTTGAAACTGATGTCATAGGTTTCGTCCCATTCCTCTGGGGTCATCTTGTCGAAGGATTTGAAAGAAGCCAAGGTTCCTGAAAGATTAATCAATCCGGCAATGGATGAGGTATTTTCTTGAATGGTTTTGAATGCACGTTGCATCTCCTCTAGATGGGTGGGACGAACAGAATAATACTTTGTCAAGAAATTACTTATGTCTTGGTGAGCTTCTGATTGAATATCCAAACCTATGGTTTCAGCTTTGCTTTCATCTAGCAATTGGATTAAAGCCTTTCCAATGCCGCTATTGCTACCAATGACAACATAAGTTTTTCCCGATGCGTTATACGAAGCCTTCATTTGTTAGTCATCATCGTTTCGCCAAGTGTTTTGGTTTATAAAACCAGGTTCAATCATGGTCCAACCGGACAATACTTTCCTCAAGTTGATGCCTATCCGTTTGGCGTCGGGATTGACCCAAGTATAACTAATGGCCCTGCTATTGATTTCAACTTCGCCCAAAGACAAATCATATACGGCCAACTTCATAATGGACAGCTTTTTTTGGAATAGCAATTGGGTTAATTCCACAGTGTAGTTTACCCCCTCAAGGTCAAGTTCTGCCAATCCGCCTTGGTCTGAAACTTCAAGATTGCCTTGGTGGTACATTTCTTCAGGTTCTATGGATATCGGATATTCAATCCAGCCTGAAAACCGTCGGCTTTTAAGAAAGCGATACGGTTGTGGGGTATCAAAAGGTGCTCTTCCAGAAACAAACAAGGTGTTATTTTTCAAATTGAAATCGGCAGACGCTATATCCGATGAATTTAAAGTAAACGTTTCAATATGGATTTTTCCGTTGCGTCCTTCGTTCAGGCTAACCAAAAGACCTCCGTTTTCATGCTTGGCAATCTTCAAAACAAAATGTCTGTGTTTGGTTTCGACCTCTTCCCGATGCTGGTCTTCTTCGGTATTTTCAAGCCAATATTGCTGAAAATTGTCCCATTCCCCAATGTATTGTTCCATATTCAGCATGCTAGTGCATTTAGGTCGTTTGTTTTTGATAGCCCAGAAGTAAAAGTTGCTGGATTTCTTCTGCAGAAGCTTCTGGGGAGTGTTCTTTTAATAGCGCCCAGGCGTTATGCAGATGTTGTCCACTTTCGACGGCTTCGGGCAACATAAAGTCTAAGGCAGTTTTGGATGGTGTGACATAGGCTTGACCCAGGCCTGTGTCAAAGATAAAAGGCTTGTCTTGCGCATGTTGTTGCTGCATATGAGCAACCATTCCTTGGAAGCGTTCTTCAGGAGGTCCGGCTAATCTTTTGGCCTTAACATGCTCGGGTAGGTCATGGTCCAACAAGGCATCGATATAAGGGAGGATAATACTTTCATCCCATCTAAAAATGGTCGTGGGAACCGTCAAGGCCTGCACGTGCTCTCCCTTTTCGTGAATGAATGCAACGCGATACGCATAATGGTATTTCTCGCCGGCATCCAGATACGTCAACGCGATACCATGAAGTACAACCGGGGGGAGTTGTGGTCGATTTAGGGCGAATTCCTCAGTTTTAAAACACCAAGGGAAGTACAAAAACAAGTTTGAGGCAATATCCCAAACGGTATCCAAGTGAGAACCGTCTAATCTTGGCGTTAAATCTGGAAAATAGTGCTCCAAAATTTGCGCTCTCAGTTCGCTATTGAAGTGTGCGGCATTGTCAAGATAAACATGGTTCACTCGCTCAGGATGGTCCAAAGCGAACCGAACTGCCAGCTGTGCTCCGGTTGCAGAACCATAAATGGAAAGCTTTTCGATACCCAGATGGTCAAAAAATTCCGGAAGCAATTCACTGTAAGCGGAAAGGTCTTTCGGCGGAGCATCAAAACCTTCCGAACGGCCATAGCCTGGGGTATCAATGCAAAAAACCGTAAAATAGCCGGAAAGTTGTTGCGCAAAGGGCAATAACATATCCGAAGAAAATGGGGACGCGTGAAATAAAGCAAGGGCAGGACCCTTTCCCAACGTTTGGAAAAAGATGCGTTTGCCCTTAACAGTAACGGTACGTTTATGAATGGCTGACATAGTCTCTAAAGATAATAGTTAATTTAGTTAATTATTTATAATGTTAACTATTTTTGGTACTTTTAAAACACTAACAATTTGTCCTCTATTTTGAAAAATACAAAAGTTACCCTAGCCAAAAGACCCGACGGAATGATTGCCCCTGACAACTTTAAAGTGGTTACGGAAGAACTATCCGACCTGAAAGAGGGTGAAGTCCTTATACAAATCGAAGTCATTTCATTGGACCCTGCCATTCGCGGTTGGATGAATGCGGGTACAACTTATATTAAAGGCATTGAAATTGGGGCGGTCATGCGCACATTTTCTGCTGGTAAAATCGTAGCCTCGAAAAATGCTGATTTTCCTGAAGGGACTTACGTTTCTGGTTTGCTAGGGGCGCAAGAGTACTGTGTCTCTGACGGTAAGGGGCTTACGGTGATAGATATTTCAAAAGGAAGAGCCAGTTTGCATTTGGGTGTTTTGGGCATGCCAGGTATGACGGCTTATTTTGGCTTACTACGACGTGGGGAACCCAAAGCTGGTAACGTCGTTTTTATTTCTGGAGCCGCAGGAGTAGTAGGTTCTACGGTTGGCCAGATTGCAAAAATCAAAGGTTGTACGGTAATAGGTTCCGCGGGGAGCGATGCGAAATGCAATTATTTGAAAGAAGAATGTGGTTTTGATTTTGCCATTAACTACAAAACCGAATCTATTGATGAAAAGCTTAAGGAGTATGCCCCAAACGGCGTTGATGTTTTCTACGATAATGTAGGTGGACCAACACTGGATGATGGACTTCTCAACCTTGCACAAGGTGCCCGTGTGGTCATTTGCGGATTCATCTCGCAATACAATAAAAAAGAAATCTACGGTCCGAAAAACTATATGAAAATTGTTTCCGCTCGCGGCGTGATGAACGGCATTATCGTTTTTGATTATGTGGCGGAATGGCCTCAAGCTGTTGAGGAGATGTCGGAATGGCTTTCTTCAGGACAAATGAAGGCGAAAGAGCATACCGTAAAAGGATTGGAGAAATTCCCGGATACTTTGATGATGTTATACACTGGAGAGAACTTTGGAAAATTGATTCTGGAAATCTGATAATGAAATGAGTTCAGAAGCAATCCATATACAAGAACTTCCCGAAACAGGAATCAGTGGCCTTTATGAGGTGATGCTTGGTACTGCCGATGCTGCGTACGCCAAACGTTATTTTTCAGAGTTTGGATTTCATGAAGTTGCCCAAGGCTCTTTTACCGCTGATGAAGCGAAAAAGCTCTATGGCGTAGACTCCGCATTACGTACGTATCGATTACAGAATGGAGCCATCGATAGTCATGGTTTGTTGCGCATCTTGGAATGGGACAAACCTTTAGGAGATGGTGTTGGATACGCACCTGTTGAAACCATCGGTTCGCGAATTGCGGTTATGCGCACTCATGATATTTTTCGATTACAAGATATTTTTCAATCCGCTCGAGATTTGGGAAAAGAGCAATGGTTCATCACAGAACCCATTGCAGACGACCTCTATGGGTTGGACACTGGAGCAAAAGATTTTTTCAACCGCCCTATTTTGGTTCGAGAGAATGCCGTGTACGGC
>ERZ1740062.469-NODE-469-length-21999-cov-5.500137_pt1 | contig 21999 bp, 21 predicted proteins | sample MGYA00581741_ERZ1740062 | MGnify/ENA primary metagenome ERZ1740062 (study PRJEB43018, sample SAMN04849747) | marine metagenome | isolation source: floating plastic debris | place: Pacific Ocean | collected 2008-09-01 | study: EMG produced TPA metagenomics assembly...
TGAAGGCGGGTAAAGCGCGCCCCTTCTGGGGCCGTACTGCAGGGCACCACGGGATCGAATTCTTCATGGGCTGCGTAAAGGAACGCCGAGCTCGCATCGACTGTGGCCAGATCAAGGACTGCGCCCGATAGTGGCAGCGCACCCTGCACTATGGATGACACGCCATTACTCGCGCCGACCGTACCGTAGACGCCGCCATTGCTGCTCAGGAAATTCGCCAGAGCCTGGTTTGAAATCGGATCATCAGGGTCTAGCGTCGCCGCCAGCATCGCCATGACACCTCCGGCTGATTCCCCGCTAACGAAGATCGCATCAGAACGGATACCACGCGGATTGGACCCTTCTCCCTCAGCGCGCAAGAAACGGACGGCCGCGAACATATCGTGCGTGGCCACAACTCCGGCAATAGCGAGTTCATCAGCATCAAGTGGCGCCTGCCCAAGTACCCGGTAGTCCATCGTGGCAGCTACATAACCGCGACGGGCAAATTCCTGAGCAATCGGTTCAACTGATTCTCGTTCCTGTTCCTGGAAACCGCCACCAGACGCGACAATCATAACCGGTCGGTCCGTTACCGAGTCGGCTTCAGGTGTGTAGATTGTGAGCAACAAAGTCTGGCCATCGACCGTCGCGAAGGCGACATTCTCTTCAACCTGAAGACGGGAAAAGACGCGGTCGCGATAACGCACTGGATCGCCTGCTTCCTCTACATTGGTGACGCTTACATTGATCGGGAGAGTCGCGCTCAGCCCGCTCGGGTCGCTCACGCGTAGCGTTGCCACATAAACGTTATTGGTATCACCGTCGCCAGGCGCCTCGAAGTCGGGCGCTGTCGCAAACGAGAGACCTCCAGTTGTAGAATCGAAAGCAAACGCGCTGGCATCGTCGCCGGAGAGAGAAAAAGTGAGCGCATCGCCATCAGGATCAGAAGCCTCAATTGTGGTAAATGGTTCGCTAATATTCTCCTCAACGTTCGTATCAATTGGGCTTGTCGAAAAAGCTGGCGCTTGGTTCAGCGGTCCGGGAGGTGGGACAACACTTTCGCCGCCGCCGGAGCACGCGGCGAGACTGAGAGCGAGCAGAGATGTGTAGGTATAATGTTTGATCATGGGTTCTGAGGTTTCATTGATTCTGTCAGATAAAGCTGGTTGGAAGCGGGTCGAAATTTCCGAGGCCTGGAAGGGCTGCTGAAAGCTCGCTTTCGCTCAGACCAAACCATCGTCCCAACTCGGCAGCGTAGTTATCCACTGCCACGAACGGGATCAGACGACCGCCGCCACTATCGGCGTCGTGACCCAAGACCGGTGGTGGCAACGCGCCATAAATCTCACCCCCCTTCACGGCACCGCCAAGTACGATCTGATGACCGCCCCAACCATGATCGGTGCCATCGCCGTTGACCGCCAGCGTGCGGCCGAAATCCGACGCCGTGAACAAGGTCACATCTCGGTCAAGTCCGAGCGCCTCCATGGCGGATTGAAAGGCAGACAGCGCCCCATCGATCTGGGAGAGCAATGCGGGTAACGCGCGCGCTTGACCGTCATGGGTGTCAAATCCACCAAGGCCAACGAAGAAGATCTGGCGCGACGCGAATAATCGGTCCCGGACATTGATCGTTTCCGCCACGGCCCTGAGCTGGGCGGCGAGCGGTGTCGCTGGGAAGCTTGTCGGAAGCGAGGCGCCCTGTTGGCGAGCTGAATCATAGGCCTCATTGGTCGCAAGCCCGCCAGAGAAGGCCGTTGCCATGTCGCGTTCAAGCAGGTGGTCCCCGCGATAACTCGCTGCCGCTAGCTGGTTGCGGACAGCTTCCAGAAGTTCGGCTCGCTCGCCAGAGATACCGTCATAATAGTCTTCCAGGAAATCCACGCGTGCGGCCCCTGCCGTACTGACGCGGTAGGGCACGGCACGACGTCCCGTTAGGAATGGTCCTACATCCTCGGTTGTGATCGTGGTGAATTGCGGTAGTGAAGCGTTGGAACCGGATGCGAGAACGGCGTCGGCAAACAATCCGCCCCAACCATACTGGGCTCCTTCGGGTTGATTGGCTTGCCAGACCGCCTGCTGGTCATTGTGAGAGAATAGCCGTGGCGGCAGACGTACCGCACCGCCCTCAAAGCTTGTGCGCGTCGTCGGTTCGATGAGCGGGCCAACATTGCCTACAATCGCGGCCTTACCGCTCCGAAAAAGGCCCTCCAGAAGGGGCATCTCCGGCGGCAAGGCGACTTGGCGTCCTTGAAGCACGCTGCCGGTCACGGGCGATAGAGGTGACAGGCTTGTGCGCTCGCGGGCTGTACCTTGTTGGGCCAGTAAGGAAGCCCGCAGTTGCGCATACTGATCGTAGGAAGATTGATCATAAGGCAGGATCAAATCGTGGCAGTCTAGGCCGCCAAAAAAAAACACGCAGACCAATGCCTTATAGCCGGTTGTGTCCGCGGCATGGGCTGTAAATGTCCTTGGAATGGCGGTGAGCGCCGTGGAGGCTAGCGCTGCGGCACCCAGCGATTTGATGATGTGTCTGCGGCTTGTAAGCATGATCTCTCCTAGCGTTGGACGAGGTAATCTGCGGATGTCATGACGAGCAGCACCGCGAGCGACACCCTTTCAGATAGCCCTTCGGTGTCGCCTGGGCCGTCAATGGGACGCGCTTCTAGTGTCGCAATAATCGCTGATTTCGTGTCGTCAGACAGAGTGTTATAGACGAGCAGCTTGTCGAGATGATCGACCAACGCCGCGGCATCGTTCGCAAACGCGAGTTCATCGGAATAGTCCGGCACAAAGGCCCGCTCAAGGGCCGCAGGATCCACTGGCACGCCCATGGCTTCCAGCTCCGCGCTGAGTTCGTCTGTGGGGATCATTGATTGGCCACCAAAGGCCCAGAAAGTCATGAAGTTGATAAAGCCCGGCGTAGCCGTCGCATTCACGATCTGAAGCTCTGGGACGGTCAGACCAGCCGCCCCACTCTCTGTACCTGGCGCGATATAGCCCGGACGGAAAAAGTTGAAGACGGACCGGGCACGGTAAGGGTGTTGGGCTAACGCATCCGGTGCGCTCAGGTCAAAAAGCTCAATCCCGTACTCCGGTCTTGAGGCGTCAGCATCAAAGGCACGCGCCCAATGGGTGAAACGCAGAAGCGGCTCGCGGATCTTGCCGAATTGGGCATCGGTGAGGCTCGCATCGCCGCGCACATCCGGGTCGAACAAAATGGCGGCGAGGGTTGCCGTAAGGTCGCCCTTACGTCCATCGCCCAAGCGGGTCCCATCGGGCAGTGTGTAGATGCCGGTATCGAAGGCGACAGATACACGTTGGACATAATCCGGGTCCGGCGCAGATGTCGTGAAACGTTGGATGAGCTGGCGTGAAATGAACGGCGCGACATTTGGATGCGCGAAGATACAGTCGAGCGCTAGGTCGATGCTAATCGCAGTCGAAGTCCCAATTGGGATGCTACAGTCCAGAAAGCGCTTCGCCTCTGGAGAATGACGGGCCTCGTCGACCGCCATAGGCTTCAGCAGAGCTTGCTCAAGGCCTTCCCACTCGTCGACCGCGTCGACGACTGAGGGAAACCGTTGCCGGTCTAGACCGTCCAGGTCCAGGCCTGTGAAGACGCGTGCGAGACCCGCAATGTCCATATTATCATAGAGTTCGACCGCGCGACCCGAACCATCAAGCACCGGCGCACCATCGGGCTGGAGTTCGACGACGCCAATGGTGAAGAGCTGCAAGACTTCTCTGGCATAATTCTCGTCGGGCATGCGACCTGTGACCGGATCGGCTTTTTGGTTGCCCATATAGGTCAAGTAATAGCCCATGGCGGGCGAATAAGTGACTGCCTCCAAGAGATCGCGATAGTTCCCGAACGCACCTTCGATGAGAATGTCCTGATAGCTGACCACAGGTTCGGGAATATCGGCCAAGAGTTCGCCACCAAAGTTCGACACAACGAGGATCTGCGACAGAGCGAACGCCATGCGTTGGCGAAGCTGGTCGTCGCCTTCGATGGCATTCCGCCAGAAGGAAAATGTGCTCGATTGCACCGCCAGGACGGGGAAGTCCTCGTCTACGCCAGTGCTCATCGCGCGGTAGGCTTCAAGCTGCGGTGTATGCAAGCTGATAGGTTTCTGTAGTTCTGCTAGGAACCAGTCCGACGCGCTTGTACCGGTCAGGGAAGACACCTCATCCGCGCTTGGACCGAAGGTTGCCTGGGTCAAAAAGCGTGACGTTCTAGCCTCGGTGGCGAACGCGCCGGTTGGCGGCGGCGGTGGTGGGGGAGGAGGAGATGGTGTTGGTGTCGGTGTCGGCGTTGGGCCTCCAATCGGAAGGTTGCCGTCGTCTGGCGTAGCGTCGCCAGAACAGCTGCCTGCGAGCAGAACGCCCGCGAAGCTGGCGCCCAAAACCGTGGTGATAAAGGGATGTCGTTTCTTGATCGGCACCTGTGATTCCCTAAACTGTAGGATCTTATGAGTTCAGGACACTTGTAACCCGGCCAGGGTGGGTGCGGTTTTACAAGTCAGGATGCGAAACCATACAAATTTGTATGCGTGCTCAATGCCCGCGCAATGGCAAGGTTATTTCGAACACCGCTCCCGGTTCTGTGGCGACCACGCGCGCCTGGCCGGTGTGGAGCTCGGCAATCGCCCGGACGAGGCTTAGACCCAGACCATTGCCAGGCGTTGACCGGCTAGATTCCAAACGAACGAAACGCTCAAATACACTTTCTGTAGCTTGAGCTGGCAGACCCGGTCCATCGTCACCAACTTCGAGCAATGCGTGGTCTCTTTCAGCACGCAGCCCAATCCATGCTTTCGCCCCATCGCGGGCATGCTCCAACGCGTTCTCCAGAAGGTTTGAGATCAACTGAGTAAGCAGGTCGCGGTCGCCATGGACGACCACACCCGGGCCCACGCGCAGATTGAGATGTTTGTCAGCGTCTTCGAAAATAGGTTCGAAACTGTCCGCTAAATCCGTTACAAGTTCCGAAAGGTTCACCTCAGCGAATGCGCCGCGTCGTTGCCCAGCTTCGACTTCGCCCAACCTTAGAAGTGCATCAAGGGTCCGCGAGAGCGTCGATATGTGCCCTTGGGCCGCCAACACATGGCTCGATACAGCCTCAGGGTCGCCTGCATCGCGTTGCAAGAGCTCCAAGCGTCCGGCCAAGTTCGAAACGGGTGTTTTCAGATCATGTGCAACTCCGACCGAAACGCCTTGCAGGTTCCGCGTCAACGTGCCGATCCGGTCGAGCATATCGTTCACCGCGACAGACAGTCTGTCGAATTCGTCGCCGGTACCGCTGATTGGAACACGCCCATCCATCTTCCCTTCATCAATCGCCTCTGCGGTCATCGAGATCGTATTGAGCCGGCGGAAGACCGACCGGCTGGTCAAAAAACCGGTCAAAAGCAAGATCGGAATTGCTGTCAGCGCGACTAGCCAGCTCGCCCTGACCAGCCATTCCTGAAGGATTACGAGACGATCCGGCACGAAGCGGGCCGCGATCACCTCGGCGCTCCGGTCCTCCAAGGGCAAACGAAAAGATAGAACTGGATGGCCGGATAGCTCTTCGTGTTCGATGAAAGTGCGCGTCTTACCGCCGGGTGGGTCAATGCCGTTAAAGCCAGCCAGGGTTTCATCATCGCCGGTCATGACACGAATGATGAATTCGTCTTCTTCGAGGATCGCATAGAGCCAATCGGGCTCCCAAGTCGATTTGCCGTCATAGCTGAGCGCTGATACCAGACCATTTATTCCCTGTTCGGCATAAAGACCTTCAAGGCCCTCCATTTCCCTATCTAGGCTCTCCGAGACCTCATTCAGCGTATGCGCTCGGTGCATCGCATAGCCGATCCAAACCAATCCGATCACACCAATCACGCCAATCAAACCCGACAGAACCGTACGACGAAACACGGTCGATGCGATCAAGTTGTTACGGCGCGCCAAGGACATATCCCGCCCCCCTAACAGTGCGAATGAGTTCGGAATCGAACGGACGGTCAACTTTCGCGCGCAACCGGCTGAGATGGGTCTGCACCAGGCTTGTTTTCGGGTCGAACCGGTACCCCCAGATTTTATCTAGGAGCATGGTTCGGGTTACAACCTGACCCTCATTGAGCATCAGGTATTCAAGGATCCGGTATTCGCGCGGTAATAATTCGAGACGCACATTGGCGCGAGTCACAACTTGGCGAGTGCGCTCCATAACGAGGTCACCGACCACAATCCGCGTTGTATCTGCTTCGGCAAGAGGCTGACGGCGAGTGAGCGCGCGCAGGCGCGCATAAAGTTCGGCGAAGGCGAAGGGCTTGGTTAGATAATCGTCGGCACCGGCGTCCAGCCCGTTCACGCGGTCATCAATCCCATCTAGCGCGGTCAGCATCAAAATAGGGGTCGCAATGCCCGACTGGCGCAGTATTCGGACCGCATCTAACCCATCCATGCCGGGAAGAAGACGATCAAAGACTATGACATCGAATGTATGAGCTGCCGCTATTAGGAGTCCCTGCTGCGCCGTGGCGGCAACTGTAACTGCATCTCCGGCCTCCTCGAAACCTCGTGAAGTGAACGCGATGGTTTCTTCGTTGTCTTCCACCAGAAGGATACGCATTCGCTCGACCCGTACTTGAATAAAACAGCTTAGTCAAAACTGAAGGCCGAGTCTTCCATACAATTATGTATGCATAGACGCCGATGGCGGACCTGAGCTCAACGTCTTAGATTCGCTCCACAACAGTCTCTGAGCCAGAGGCAAGAAACGCCCTAAACAGGTCGCTCGTAATGTCTTCTTTGGATCAAAAGTGGATATCGGCTCGCACCACGAATGGTGATCTCAATCGACGGCTGTCACCGGGGGCAGCCGAAACGTACCATCCAAAAAGCTCTCTTGCGGACGATACGCTCGAAAAACGAGACGGAACTCGCCTTCTGGCGCTGGCATCCAATTCGGGTGATCTGAATTATCTTGATTGGAAATCTGCAAGACTATCGAGCCATCCTCTTCAACATCGAGACCGGACGTTGTGCTACTAATGGCATATCGATTTATCGCGTTTTCGTAGAAAAACCAGCGCCCCGAACCATCCGACTCATAGAGCGTGAGTGACCAAAACCCATCAACCGGAATATTGCCTGGAATGCGCAGGCGATAGGTGTTCGCACCGACCAAGGTCTGACCATTGGCATCAACATCAGTCATCGGGTTGATGGCTTCTTCCTGTGGAAGTGCGGCTAAGCCGCCGAGCGCCATGGCGCTGCGATAAACATCATCGGTTCCAAATCTTGCGATGTTTGGCTGGGGATATCGCCACCCACTTTCCATATAGCCGGACGTCTGAAACGCATCATCAGCATCGCTGTAGAACTGCTCGATATTCTCATTCCAAACCGCCATCATCGGAGTGTCTGAGTCGAACGCCGCATCACCGGGGTTCTGACCTATCCCGGCTTGTGAGTAGCACCCCATACGGTCCACTTGCATTTTAGGCGCCGGCCCTCGGGCCAATCCAGTGTTTACGACTTTGAGAAATTGTCGTCCATCAGGTTGGCTTGGCACTCTTTCTTCGAAAACTGGTTCATCCTTGATCTTGGCACTGCCCGTTAGGGTATAGGCCTGCTGCAATCGTTGCGACTCAATCAGGTCTGTGCTTCCCATCACGTGGGTGCGAATGACTAGCCATGCATCGCGCGTTGGCGACTGCACCAGCATCTCGCCCGGGCCACCTTCTTCATCTGAATCTGGTCCAACGATCATGAAGGAAAGTGTTTCTTCAGTCTCGTTGCGAAGGACCGCAAACGCGTCGGAGAACATATCCATCAATTCCACGCTGTGATAACGCGCACCCATAGCGGGAACCGAAAAGCGGACAGGACCGTCAGAAAAATCCAACCATGCAGCTGAATAGAGCGTGTCGTTATTCGGGGTCGTAATGTAACGATCTTTCGGACCAGACAACGTCGTGCGATGGCGTAATTGATTGACCTTTGCCTCGGGCGGCGACAATGCACGCTGACGCATGCGGTACATTTCATAGAGCGGAAATGCGAAAAAGAAGGAGTTGCGTGCGGCTTCAAAGTCTGATGTCGACACGTCGCATGACATTTTACTTGGATCGTGGCCCGCCCCTGTCGAAGTGCACGATGTGATAAGCGCCGAACAAACCATGACTAAGATCGCAATCCTCATAAATTACTGGTTCCATAACTACGGTGTTTACCGCTTCGGCTTCGCCGGTAATTTGGCGTAACGATCAGCGATCTTGCGATCTGATTATCAATATGACTTGGCGAAGAATGTCGAAAATGCGACATTCCTGATCAATGGACCTATCGAAACATCGACCGAAGCCTTTTCTGGACTTTCTGACGCCTGATCAAATTGCCTTGTTAAAGGCGACCGGTCGTAGCCGCTCGTTAAGTGATGGGCAGTTCATCCATAGTCGCGGAGACGGCGAACCCGGTATATCTGTGATCGAAAAAGGGGCGGCCCGCGCCGGAATTTATGGCCCGGATGGAGGTTTTATCCTCACCTCTTTTATCGGTGCGGGTCACTCGTTTGGTGAGTTCACCGTCTTCACCGATCTTCCACTCAGTCACGATATATCCGCCGTTGGACCGACCCGGCTGATTAACATCCCGGCTCAGAGCTTTCTTGATCTTTGCGAGACCGAACCCGCTTTTCTTAGCGCGCTTCTGCGTGCAACCCTTTTGCGATCTCATGTTTTGATAGAAATGCTGCACGCGCTGAGGCTTTTGCCTTTGGTGCCTCGCGTTGCGAAGTATTTGCTAATCATGGCGCCGACGACCGGGGCAAATTCAAAACTCCACTTTCGGCAAGCCGACCTGGCGGCTACGCTCGGATTATCACGCGCCTCCATGAATCGTGCCCTCTCCGAATTGGAGCGTCTCACCCTGGTGCGACGCGATTATGGGTATCTGGAGATATGTTCAGTGCCCGAATTGTCGATTTGGCTGGAAAAAACCGTGGGCGACGACTGAGCCGCACAAACCCCAAAACTAACTCACATCTCCAACCTCCAAATGAAAATGTTGCAAATTTGACATTCACGCGCGCGCTCGACTGGTAGCCCGATCTGAAATGACCGCTGCGAAAACGGCCAGGAGGAAATCATGAAGACAAACAAATCCACAACTCAAACGAAGCACGCCATGACAGCGACTCTGGCAAGCGTGTCCACACTCGCTTTGCTCGCAGCCTCACCTGCGGCGACTGCCCAAGGCGATGAAGATAACCCGCGCACGCTCTCGACGGTGACGGTGACTGCTACGCAGCGTGCCGCGAGCGTCCAAGACGTCCCAATCGCCGTTACGGCGCTCGACCCAGAAGCGCTGGACCGGGCTGGTGTCGCCGACATTTCTAACCTCGACAGCCTGGCTTCCAGTTTCAACATGAACAGCGCTGGCACCGTTTCTGGTGGAACCACGCTGCGCATTCGCGGTGTTGGCACCACTGGAAATAATATCGGACTCGAAAGCTCGGTCGGCGTGTTCCTAGACGGCGTTTATCTATCGCGCCCCGGCGTGGCACTCGGTGACCTTCTTGATCTTGAGCAAATTGAAGTCTTGCGGGGTCCACAAGGGACACTTTTCGGTCGGAATACATCCGCCGGCGCACTCAACATCAAAACCAAGAAGCCGAATCTGCGAGACTATGAAGGCTTCGGAAATCTCACGATCGGAAACTACAATCTGATTAATCTGCAGGCCGGGATAAATCTGCCGATCGTCGAGGATAAATTCGCCATCCGATTGTCTGGCGCTATTCACAATCGCGACGGTTTCGTGGAAGGGTTGAACGGTGACGAGAGCCACGATCGCGATCGCTATACTATTCGTGGTCAAGCGCTTTGGGATTTGGGTGCAGGCGGTACACTTCGAGCAATTGCGGACTATTCTGAAGCTGAAGAGCGGTGCTGCCAGGCGGTTTGGTTTAGTGACACGTCTATCGCTGCAGTGTTTGGACCTGCGGGGCTCGATCCAGCCGGCGGCGCGCCCAATGTCGGGCCAGCGGCGCTTGATAATTTGCGCTCGAATGATGGCGAGTTCCTCAATCCTTTCGAGCAGATGGGTTTGTCAATCGAATACAATGTCGATACTCCACTCGGTGATCTGACCTATATCGGTGCCTATCGAGATTATGAATCTCGTCAGGCTCTGAGTACAGATTATACAGGACTGAGGCTTTTCACAGCCGGTGCATCGGCAGAGGCGGTCGCGCTGGGTGGAACCAATTTCGACCCGGAAAGTAACCTGACGACTATTGAAACAACCACGCACGAGCTGCGTCTGCAGAACACGGCGTTTGATGACCGGTTGGATTGGCTTGTCGGTCTCTATTATTCTGATGAAGAAATCACCACCGGCGGTTCGGTGACATTGCTCGATGAATATCAGGCAGGCGTCAGTGCAGGACTTCTCGGCCAAACGGCCAATCTTCTGCTCGCGTTTTCTGGCGGTGCACCGGCAACCGGCGATTTTGCCGATAATGCCTTTGCGCAAGATGGAAGGTCATTCTCGATTTTTACGCACAACATTTTCTCGGTCACGGACCGTGTCGACCTCACAGTTGGCATCCGCTATGTCGAGGAATCTAAAGACGGTAGCTTTACGCAGCTTCGCGGGCAGCACAATGCCTGCTTTGGAACGCTCGGGAATCTCGCGAACGTACCGGTGCCCTTGTCTGGGGCGGCCGTCGGTCTGAATTGTTTCGTCTTCACCGCCCCTGCGTATGACCCAAATAATCCGGGTCCACTTTTTGGCACGATTGCCGCGTCTCCCGCAGCGCCTTTGCTTGCGTTCCTCCCACAAGAGTTCGATGACACGTTCGAGGACGAAGAAGTCGTCTACACGATCAAGGGCAGCTATGCTCTTACCGACGACATCAACGTCTATGGCGGCTTTACCCACGGCTTCAAATCAGGTGGCTTCAACCTTGATCCATCTGCGGCGGCCGGTGGGATCGATCCTCGCTTTGACTCAGAGCTGATCGATGTCTGGGAATTTGGCGTCAAAGCTGATCTATTCGACGGCCGTGCGCGAGCAAACCTTTCCGTCTTCCAACAGGACCTTGAAGGATTTCAGGTCCTTGAGTTTACCGGTATCCAATTCAGGACTTTCAATGTTGGCAAAGCCGAGGCAACCGGGTTTGAGCTCGAAACCGAGGCTGCATTGACCGATACGGTTCTTGGAAACTTGTCCATTGCTTATTCGGACGCGAGCTATCCCAACGATTGCGATGTGACGACGCCCGGGGCTCCAGGGTTCAACGCAAATTCGGCGAACCTCTGTGGAAACTCGCTGACCAATGCACCTGAGTGGGTCTTCGTCGGCGGCGCAACATATGAGAACCAGTTCAACGGTCTCAACTTTTTTGCGAATGCAAACTTCCGTTATGAGGACGATCGCAGAACCAGCACCCAGCCAACCGAATTGCTGATGCCGAACATGCTGCTTCCTGGCGACATCCAGGACGCGAATACGAAGATCAATTTGCGGGTTGGGCTCTCAACGGAAGATGAGCGGTGGGCGATTGAACTTTGGGGACGCAATGTCACTGACGAACAGACAGTCAACAGCACCTTCACGGTTCCGTTGCGAGGCGCCGCAGGCAATCGGTCACGCGCACAATTCACGCAAGACCCGGCCACTTATGGTGTGACACTGAGAACCAAGTTCTAGCGCTTCACATCATGGCACATCGCAAAAACTTGAGGAGTCAGGAAATGTCGGATCGTCGCGCGAATCTATCGCCACCACCCGCCATTCTCACCTTGACCGAAGGCGTACGTGCGAGCGCAGAATTTGTCTCTCTGGCACTGTTCGATTGGCTGCTGCAACGCGCGCCCAGGGGCGACGGCCACGCCGTCCTCGTTATCCCTGGTTTCATGGCTGATGATCGTTCCACGGAAGTTTTGCGGCACTTCCTCACGAAGATCGGATACGCGCCCTATGGTTGGGGGCTTGGGGCAAACAGAGGACCTGGCAGCTTTGATTTCGAGGGAGAATTTGAAAAACTCTTGGACAGCATATTCAGCACCCACGGTGCGCAGGTCTCAATCATCGGACAGAGCCTTGGCGGGGTCTACGCGCGTGAAGTTGCGAAGGCCTATCCGGAAAAAGTCCGGCAAGTGATCACACTGGGTAGTCCTCTTCGGGGACCCGGTGGATCGGCGAAGCATGTGAAACAGATGTTTCTTGAAGTCTCTGGTGCGACAGCTCCGGAAACGTTCGATCTCAACATCGAAACTTCGAAGAATCCGCCTGTTCCATGCTCATCCATTTATTCGGAGCATGACGGTGTCGTGTCTTGGCAAGCTTCCGTGCAGGATGATTGCGGTCAGGCGGAAAACATTCCAGTTTTTGCGAGCCACCTTGGCATGGGAGTCAACCCGACCGTACTATTCGTGATCGCTGACCGTCTGGTACAAAGCATGAGCGAATGGGCGCCGTTTGAGCCACCCGCCGATTTGTACGGGCTTTTCCCAGCCTGACAGGAATAATTCGGCGTAGGTGCGGCCAATTTCTGCGTAGCGAGCCAAAAGAGACATGAGCTCAACTGGCTTAAGTCGCCCTGATAAAGTGGCTCGTTATGCCTGAATTGCTGGCTTAGTTAGGTGCGTCGCCGTTCTCTAGCACACTGCGATCCGCTAATCCGTCATCGAAGTCCCAGCTTTCGTCGGACGCTTCAATAAACCGACTCCCAGTCACAATATGCATCTGAAATCCTGCGCCCTCGGACCTTTCGTATCTGTCGAGAGAAACGCTCACAACGTCTAGGCTGGAACGGATTATATCAATCACCTCGCCATATGAGTCGTCGTCATCGAGTTTGTTGGCTGCGATGATCACCGCCACTCGTTGCCGGATTTGAGTTGGTTTGTTCTCATCTTCTTGATCTCTCTCACCCAAGCCCACGGCGATCGTCTTCTGAAGCCTTGAGCCACGCTCTATGTACCCCAGCTCGTGCAAGGCGGTGCATAGTCGAATGGCGCGGTTGTCAGAGAGCACGGTGTTGTCCTCAGACTGACTGGGGTCGTACTCAGTGGAAGCCAAACCTATGCAGAAGATCGCCAGGGAGTTTCTGATATCGTCTTCTATGCCAGCGTTTCTTATGGCCTTTGCTGGCGTTATTCCCTTTGGTGACTCCCCCTCCAAAACATGGTGCTTACCCTGTTTCCAAGACTTGCTGTCGAACAACACCATGGCGGTAAGGTCTATCTCGGTTTTGTCCGGCCTAGTCGCTGTGATCCTTTGGAATGCCACGTCCTTCGCTGTGCGCTCTACAGGCTTAGTCTGCACAGCAATTTTGGGGAGATCCGAAGACGTGTGCCCAGTCTCATCTCTAGCATCGATCCAAATGGGTTCACTGTAGCCTTGCTGCTCTTGTTTGGATTGGACGATGGTTTCCTGGGTGATTAAGGGAGGTGTGGGAGTGTTTTGCTCTTGGTGTTGCTCATCGAGAACTTCATCGGTTTGATCACCCATCGAGTTCCAATGTAGGAACGCCAGTAACAGGCCAATTAGAACCCACGCTATCCACCACCATCTAAACATTGGATTCCCAGGCATTTCTATGGAGAACAACACCACGGTCACTAGGGATGCAACGACCCCTGTCCAAACGCCTACGAATACCTGACGAGCTGTTTCTCGGGTTTGCAAGCATAGCCCCCTCTACCTACAGGCCCCAGGCTTGGCGCCAGCACGAGCCTCCTTGGCAGCCCTTATAAACCCTTCCGAATCATGGATGGCCAGGCGGCCATCACTCTGGATTGTGTAGAACTCTCCAAAGCGGTTCTCCGCGACATAATTGGAGCCTCTCTTGGTCAGCTTGGTCATAGTCTCGGAGCCATCTTCGAATGCAATCACGAGACTATAGCTGTCACCACTTGCTGACGTTAGGGTCATCAAGGAATCCAGGGAAGTCATCGACGGGACCAAAACATCACACCACTGACCTACCTCCTGGGCCTCTGCGGATAGCACGAAGATTGCTGTGGATGCTGATAGGAGTATGGGTTTAAACATGACTGGAAGCCTATGAAGAATCTAGGAGCACCCAAGTGATATCTGCTGGAGCATTGGTGTCCTTGGGTAATTCGAAGCAATGCTAGACGCATCCAAAGACTACCACCACGGGATAACTCTAGTTGTCCAATGGATACATTGTAGCAGACCCGGAGCAGACGTTGGGGAGGTTCGATCTAACGTCTGCTTCTAGGAACTAACGGTCACAACCTACACAGGGTCGTGCTCATCATCAGGTCTCTTCGTTCGATTTAAGATCAACCCGTTTCTAGATCACTGAATTTCTCATCCAAAATCCGATTTGTCTTTCTAGACTGTTCGGCAAGACGCTTCTCGAACTCCGCCTCGCACTCTTGAGCTGGCATAATCACCAGGGTCGAGGCCCCTGACTTTGTGACATGCCGTCTTTCAGTCGCGTATTTCTCTGGCTTGAGCGCCTTGGCACGAGCGAGGAGCAACCTGTTGTCTGGCGGAAGATAAGCCCTTTTGCCCTCACCAGTGGCGGGATCCAAAACGGGCCGCCCTTGTTCATCCACCACAGGCACCTCTTGGCCATAGATGCTGCGCGTATGCAGCGCCATTTCGACAAGATCAGCGGCAGCATCTAAAGCGTCTTGTTCTGCCGTTACGAACTCTGGATCGCTTTCTCGGGCATTCTTGAGCGTCGTCCGGCTCGCAATTCCACACGCCTTCAGAGCCTCGGAAATTACGCCTGTTTCCGCGAGCGCCTCCAAGTAAAGGGCCTTGCGCTTAGCATCAAAACGCGGCTTGCGTCCGCCTCGAGAGGAAGCAACATCGTCCATACAACCAAAATACCAAACGCTGAATCTATGTTCAAATGTCCGGCCAGGTTTTCGTCGCTCAATACGTCTGTGAGAGGGAGTACGGGTTTATATTTCGAGGGGGTGGTTGGGGAATACCCCCGGTCCGGCGCCCTCCACCGCCTCAAACGCGTTCATAATTGTTCTTAAATGGCTCGAATGAGCGCGTGCTTCGCTTCGCGATTAGGGTCAACATAAAGCGCTAAAGACGCAAGCTCGGCATGCCCTGAGATCATCTGAACGTCTCGCAAAGAAGCGCCATGCTTGGAGCAATGTCTGGCGAGTTTTGTCAGAACGCTTCTCCGTCCTGAGTGGCTTGAACAACCCTCTAAACCGACTTTTTTGTAGAGGTCTCTAAACCAGACCGCGAGACCATTCGCAGATAGCGGCTGGCGAGAGCGATTCAAAACAACACGCAAACCAGGCTTTGCAATCGAAGGCATCACATCAGAAAGGGCAACCTTAAGCTCAGGATGCATGGGAATGCGTCGTGTGAAAGTCTTTTTTCCACCTTTACTCGTTTCTTTGCGGACACGAATTTCGTCAGCGAGGTTACCCTCAGCATCGGTAATGTCAGCGAAGGTAAGACCGACAATTTCGCAAGCTCGCATACCTGCACGCAGCGAAAGCAGAAGCTTGACGCGGTCTCGTTTGAACGTCCGCGGGCGCTCCAGCGCTATATAATCGAATACGCGCTTCTCGGCGCTTGGCGTCAGAATCTTAGCCTGTCCTGGCATCAGAATGGGTCCTTTCTTACAGAGAAGATTCTGCAAGAAAGGCGCCAAAGAAGTGATACCTAAATCCCTGAAATTTCGCCTATTTCGGGACAAAACTCATTTTTTGTAGAGAAGATGAGTTCTCAGCTAATCGGGTGATTCAAAATAGCACATCGAGCGCACAAACCAGTAGCAAAGAGCCGGTGATTGTCACACGAATATGAACTTATCACCGGCTCTATGAAATTTGATTAAACCTCAAGCCGAAGCGTACGCGCGGTTTGAGAGTTTAAGTCGATAGTCTCTATCCGATTTAGTGAAAAAGAACTGTCGATGGTTCTCTGGACCAGCAACAAAACCGAGCTGATCGAGAACCCTTCGTTCTTTCTCCGACGTAGCGGACCTGAAGACAACGCTAGTTTGTCCGTCTTTCTCGATGCGACGAACAACAAACCGGATGACATCACTCAAGCCATCTTGGTCCTCGCAGTCATCGAAACTCTGAGCTCTGTAGATCTGGTTTCCACAGTATTGGATCATGGCACATAAGCGACCTGAGTGATCCCGTAGACAGTACCAGTCCTCTAGTTCGTCGTCCGGGTCCCGGAACGCAAGCACGTGCCAGAACGTTGGGTCGCCGCCTTCGGACCGGTAGCGGTTTTCTGCATGCATGAGACGAGGTAAGATTTCGTCTTTTAAATCAGCTTCGGTCATGGGGATTAGTTTGAAGTTTAGTTTAGCCATTTTGGTTCTTCTCCTGATGATGGCATGGCCTTTCCCGTTCCTGCCTCATAGAATGAGGCAGGGTGGGAAAATGTGGGCCTAGGTTTTTTTTCTGGTCTTGCTTGGAAGCATGCGCACAAGCATGGATCTCTACCGCGGCGCCTCTTCTGGCCTGTATGTCTCCCACGATTTCTCACGCGTGGTCCCCATCGATCTCGAGCCCCTCGTCAGTTAGATGGATCATAGAGCCCGAACGATGGAACAATCGACCATCTATGATCGTTGTGGCCTCTTTCGGAATTAACTCATTCATTTTCCGATAAGCGACCGACTTGGAATACAGACCACGATCAGTCAGTGTTTTGATTATCTTAGAAACTGGCAATTCGGCCGAAACTTCGGCGAGCTCCGATATCACACTCTCGATCGGATCGACTTTCGGTTCTGCGGCAACCAACGAAGTTTCGACGATCCTCTCACCCGGTCTTAACGGATCTTGACCGCAGTCCACCGACTTGAAAACAAACCGCCTAGGGTCTGCTGGTGTGCTGGTTCGCACCTTTTTCGGAGAGAACTTTAGACCCCGACCGCTTTTCGCGATATTGCCCATGCCATCAGTGTTACCTTCAATGGTATTGGAACCCCGGACTGTCGCCGGATTGCCTTTAGGTGGATGTGTGATCAAAATCACGAGCGCATTCGATGCTTCGGCAAGTCCTCGAAGGAACTCTAAGACTGGCGCCATATCCTTCGATCGATCTTCATCGATCCCAGCTGTTGCAGCACCCAAGGTGTCGATTAGCAGCACACGGATCCCGAGCAGATCTAACTCAAGCATTAATCGGTTTTGAAAAGCGGGGTCCGTCAATTTTTCGAGATCGTGGCGGACGAACAGCTGATCCGGCGGGATGTCCAAAGAATGCTCTCTGATAAGCGCTTCCAATCGACCCGGGATGGTCGATACGCCCTCATATGCGAGATAAGCGCTGCGCAATGCAGTCTCTTCTAGCTTCCAACCCATAAAGTCTTCTCGACCAGCTGCAATAAACGCCAGCAATGCCAAAGCGAAGTAGGTTTTTCCGCAGCCTGGTGGTCCATTTAAAACGTACACGCCATAAGCCGGGATCACACCTTTGATTAGTTCTCGAGCGCGTCGAACGTCGCGTGCCAAAGACTTCAGATCTCGATATCCGAAGAAGTTCGCACCTCGAAGAAATTCAAAAGTGTTCGCTTTTCCAAGTCTTCTGATGAGCTCAGCTTCATGGTGTAAATCAGTCTGATGGGGAGCTGGTGACTTCACAGTCTCTCCTCCGACGACTTTCTCTGTTTGGCTCGAGTATCGATCCATTTGTCGATCTCACTGGCTAACCAGGCAGACCGCCCAGGCGACACCTTGATAGGTGCCGGAAACTGACCTTCGGCGATGAGGCTATAAATACGCGATTTTTTGAGCGTTGTGATATCTTCCACTCGCCGCATACTCAGCAAGGTTATACTCATTGGGTGTCTCCATCTGTTTGTACACAAATGGACGAATAGAGGATGTCTTGCGGGCGCTCAGCGAAACAGTCTGCGATTTTCGGCCTACTGTTTTAAAAGGGTAAGGCTTCGCCACCTTCGATAAGGTCGAGGAAATCACTCGCTAAGTTTTCGCCCCAACGAGACATGTTATTCAAGTCTCGTGGATCCCGGATCATTTCTTTCAATTGGACGCGGTGCGTTTCTAAAAACTCTTCTACTGTTCTCACCACTGCCTTGCGATCTCCTCTCAAACCGCGCGCCGCATAGTTGTTGGTTTGTAGCGAGGTTGATATAGCATTCCTCAACCCTTCGAGTTGCCTGCGCGAAACTCGAGAAGATTGAAACGGTTCGAATTTGAATTGATCGAAAATGGACTTTCTCGCTGGCGGGGTGGCCGATCCGAGCGGCTGATCGAGCAACTCGTCGCCACCATTGCCATAGTCGAGTGCCCTCTGAACCTCTGGCTGGCTCAGTTTAACAATCGCTTTTTCTAAGTACCTATTTAGCTGCTTGAGTTCGGTGGAAGCATCACGCGACTGGGATCGCTCCCAGTTATCATTGTTCCATGCCCAATAACGCGAACGAGCAAGCAAGAATAGCTCGACAAACTCCGGCGTGATCGTTTCAACTTCATACTGCTCCGCCATATCGGCTATTGGTGCAATCTCTTGTCTATAAGCCTCGTTCAGCAGTCTTTCTTCATCACGACCGGCGTCACGCCAGGCTTTTAGGAGATGTTCACTGGAGAGGGACATGACTTCACAGTGCGCTTTTGTTCTCGACGCTGCTGGGCTCGGCGCTTTACTGGATTCACGATACAATTTCAGCCTCCCAAATGGATAAGGCCTCACGCAGCTCATCTAGGTAGCGGTACCGATTATAGATGCCCTTAACCCCCGGTATCGCATGTCCCAACAACCGCTCGATTACGATTTCATCTATACCGAGCCTTGCCATATGTGTTGCCACGCTCCGGCGGAGATCGTGAACAACCCAATGTTCACCTGACATAAGATCTTGCTGAACCGCATCGTCGAGACCTTTCTTTGCCTTACTAAAGCTCGAGACGGGTTTCTCGCCATGCGTTGTTGAAAACAGATAAGTGCCATCCTGCCAACGAGGAAGGCTTCGAACAATCTCAAGACTTTGCCCCACTAATGGGATCACGTGAGTTCGGCGGCTTTTGTATGAGGCAGCGGGCCACTCAATTCGCCCATCCTCTAGATCAAGCCATCTCCACTGAGCGTCAGTCCACTCACTTCGACGCGCGCCTGTAAGAATAAGAAGACGATAGATGTCACCCCAAGGATAACTCAGCTTTTCGGCACCCTTCCAAACGGCGCGAAGCTCGTTCATTGACAATACCCTGTCTCTCGATTGCACCTTCGCGGGCTGGCGCAAGCCGTCAAACGGATTACTTTCAACAAGCCCCTGATCACGCGCCCAATTAAACATCCGGCGCATCCATTTTCGACAATCGTTGGCGGCGTGAGGGCCACCTCTGCCAGTGGTCAGATCTTTCTTAGCGATCTTTGCGAGCAGGCTATTGGCATCGGGTCGCGAAACACTTGCGATTGGTCTGGCGCCAAACTCAGGAACAATATGAGCTTTCAACTGCCACCTAACTTGAGAAACTGTTTTGCTACCGAGGTTCGCCTCGCCATACTCTTCGACGAAGCGATCTACGAGGTCTGCAATCGTGAGAGTTGCGCCAACTCGGTCCAAAGCGGACTGACGCTCACCCTCAAGCGGGTCAATTCCGCTCTCCGCGGCGATTAGGTGTTTTTGGGCAAGCACGCGCGCTTCACGCAGAGATATGGCGGGGTACCGCCCCAAATTCATTCGTCGCTGCGGTCCCGATTTCGGAAGCCCCCGCTTTGATACGCCACCAAATCCACGCACACGATAGCGCAGCGACCACGACATGACTCCGCTTGAAGAGGCGCGCAATTCTAGTCCTCCAACCGAACCGTCCCGTATCGTCAAATTTTGGGACGGCGGGTTCTTTCTAATTTGCTCGAGCCTGACGGCGGATAAAAGGTTGGGCACGCTGTGGTCTCACCATGGTCACAGATTCAATCGGATGGAAACATATCCATTTATGTCCGAATGCAACCATTATGCCAATAAATACTGGGCATTAACCCTAACCGATGGAGGTATACGGAATCGTCCGGAAGTGCCTTACGTCCGTTGCCAAGGTTGGGGTCGTGAGTTCGAATCTCATCGCCCGCTCCAAAATTACCAATAAAATCAGTTGCTTCTGAGCGGTCGCCGTCAATGGCGTTCTCGTTGGGAACACGAGAGGAACACGAGACTAGTGGCCTTTCTTCCGGCGAGACCAATAGGGCGATCAGCAACCGATTGATCGCTTCAACTGATTTGGTGAGGTAAGAGGGGTCAAACGGGGCGTATATTTCAGTCGTGGACATGGCTTTGTGTTTGTGTCCCAACTGCGCAGACACCTCCCAAGCTGGGACACTCTCAGCCCGCAAATACCGCGCGACCGAATGGCGGATCGAATACGGATTGACCTTGTTATCAAATTTCAGATTGTCCCGGTGGTTGCGCCAAGCCTTCTTGATTGAAGCGCATGGCTTGCCCCGAAACGTGACCTGATAGCCCGGCACAATATGCTGCAACAAAATCGGCGGCAGCTTTACGGTCGGTCGATACTTCTTCGTCTGCTTGCGACCGGGCGGATTAAGCATCACAAGACCATGATCAAGATCAATGTTCTGCGAATGCAATTCTAGCACGGCCTCGGGGCGTCCCGCCGTACCGACTGCCCAGAGGATAAATGATTTGATGTGTTCGGTATCTGCAGAATGATACAGCAAGCGAAGCTCGTCCAAACTAAGCGCCCGGCCTTTAGGTTCTGCCGCTTCGGTTTCCTGAGAGGGAATAAACGGAGCGGAGGAAATTAGACCCTTTTTCCAAGCCCGATTGATGGCCGCGCGACCAGTCGTCAAAATTCGATTTATGTAACTGGCGCTTTTGCCTTCGCTTTCTAGGTGTTTCACAAAGGCGGCGATCTTGGCAGGTTTCGTGGCCTCCGTGACCGTACTGGCCGGATCGAAGTAATCTATCCAAACACTCAAATTCAGACGGGCCGTATCATGGCCTCTTAGCTTGCTTGCGTGTTCCTCATAATAGCGCCGGATAACTTCGGTTAGAAGAACATCATCGGGATCTTCGTCTTGCAGGGTATGCTGGCGCACATACCAATCGCTCAGTCTTTGCTTGGCATCTTCAAAGCTTGTCGCACCAAGCGCTGCGCGGCGTGTGTACTTTCGGTCTCGGTCATACCACGTCCGATACCATCCGGGCTTTCCGGGGCGCTGGGAGAGCCAGTATTCTCCGAGCCGGAATTCGGGTGCGTCTGATTTTGCCATTGCACGTTCCCTAATAGAAACTCGACAAGGAAAATGCCGAGATACGAAATATTGCGCTGGCCTATGCGGATATATTCAATTCCTCCGTCCAGACGTAAGCGCTTTAGTGTTTGAGGGTGTATCTTCAAAAAACCTGCGGCCTGCGCTTCGTTATACTGCGCATAAAGCTCAAAACCGTTCGCAGCCGCGACACCCGCTTTAAGACGATCAAGGTCTTCGGAAGAGGACGGTGCTGGGGACATTATGGGACGGTCGTGGACAGATTTCCGATACTGGGGTTGTTGATTAGACCACATAGAAGCATACTACCCGCCATGTCTCAAACCGCTGACTCTGCGTTACCCATCATAGAACGTCGCACAGGGCGCTCTGATGACGAGTTTTCGCCTGAAAATCTCAGCTTTGAAGAGACGCTGGACAGATTTCTGTCCGTTCAAAATCACCTCGAGACGATGAATAAACTCCACAAAGCGCCCGGAAAGGTGCCGGAAGGAGTTGGAAATTGGCGAGATGTTGGTGAAGCGGCTCAAGTCCTTCACCAATCTGCACAGCACTATGCGGAACGATTAAGAGGCCCTGAGTTGGATAAAGCCATCCAGAAGGGGGAAATATCTCCTGACGTGCTAGAAGCCATCCAGAGGCAAAATACGGGCAAAATTCGCGATATTAACGATCGCGGACCCAGGAGCCGGGACTAAGAACGTTCTTATTCTCGGAACGACCTAAAACGCCTGCCGATTCAACCGGTCATCGCAACACATGCATTTAATCGCTCAGCTGGTGTCT
>ERZ1740062.471-NODE-471-length-21956-cov-11.939774_pt1 | contig 21956 bp, 16 predicted proteins | sample MGYA00581741_ERZ1740062 | MGnify/ENA primary metagenome ERZ1740062 (study PRJEB43018, sample SAMN04849747) | marine metagenome | isolation source: floating plastic debris | place: Pacific Ocean | collected 2008-09-01 | study: EMG produced TPA metagenomics...
ATCGGTGTTCTCGGTGAACAGATCCGTGAGACATTCGGCCTTTCGGATTTCATGATCGGTATTCTGTCAGGGCTCGCCTTTGCTGTGCTCTACACTCTGCTCGGCATTCCGTTTGCGATGCTCGCCGAGCGGAAGAACAGAACCTCGATCATTGCGATTGCCATGGCCGCCTGGAGTGCCATGACCGTGGCGTGCGGCATGGCCCAAAATACGATGCAATTTGCGCTCGCACGGATCGGCGTCGGCATCGGGGAAGCCGGTTGCTCGCCGCCATCCCACTCCCTGATCTCGGACTATTTCCCACCTGAGAAACGATCGTCTGCCCTGGGCATCTTTGCGCTCGGGATACCGATCGGCTCCATGCTGGCCGCGCTCGGCGGAGCTTACATCGCGACGCGAGGCGGGCTCGACTGGCGCGATGCGTTTATCTGGATGGGGCTGCCGGGCGTGCTCGGCGCGATCCTGTTCAAAATGACGGTCAAGGAGCCACCGCGCGGATTCTCCGATCCGGGCGGCGCCGCTGCGGCTGCGGCGCGGCAAATGCCGTCACCGTTCAAAGTGTTTGGCGTCGTGTTCCGGAAACCAACGTTCTGGCATGTCAGCATGGGCGGCGCGATGGCCTCTTTTGCCGGCTATGGCATCGGCCAATTCATTGCGCCCTTCTGGATGCGCGCGCATGGCCTGGATCTCATGAGTGCCGCTCTGATTTATGGCGGCGTCCTCGGCGTCGCGGCAGGGATTGGTACATTCGGGTCTGGCGTGGTCGCGGACCGTGTTCGCAACCGTCACCCAAACTCGGATAGCTGGCTTCCGGCACTTGGCATGTCTCTGTGTGTGCCGCTGATGATTTTCGGTTACAACACGGTTGGCTTTTCATCCGGGGCAACAGCGATCTGGCTCGCCATCCCTGTGCTCGTGATCGCGGCAATCCTGCGCTACTCCTATCTCGCGCCTATGTTCGCCGTCACCCAGAAACTCGTCGAGCCGCGCATGCGGGCCACCGCGGCTGCGCTGCTGCTCTTCGTCGTCAATATCATTGGCTATGGCCTCGGCCCGCCAGCGGTTGGCTGGATTTCTGACCAGGGTACGAAGTATCAGCTGGCGCAATTGGACTCACCCGTCACAGCCGGTGAGTGCGGTGGCGTGGAACGTGCTCTGCTCGCCGCCCGCAAGGGCCGTGACGGCGCCCTCACAGGCGCGGCTCTGGAAGAGGCGATGGCCACCAATGAGACCTATTGCAAGCCAGCCCGGGCAATTGGCAACCGCGTCGGCGTGTCTGTCGGTTCGCTCTTCCTGCTCTGGGCAGCGCTGCATTTCTTCCTGATGGGCCGCACCATGCAACGTGACCTGTGGACGCCGGACGAGACGCCCGCTACAGCCTAGGTCATGGCGGTCTATACGAATGTTTCTGACGATGCCCTGGCAGCGTTCCTTGCCGAGTATGATCTCGGCGAGGCCGTCGCCTTTAAAGGCATTGCCGAAGGGGTCGAGAATTCAAACTATTATCTCGAAACCACCAAAGGCCGGTTCATCCTGACCCTGTTCGAAAAGCGCGCCAATCCGGCGGATCTGCCCTATTTCATCTCCTTGAAACAGCACCTCGCCGCAAACGGGTTTTCCTGTCCGCTTCCGGTGGCCGCGTCCGATGGACAAGCCTTGCGCAAACTGGTGGAACGTCCCGCTGTTATCATAACCTTCCTGCAAGGCCTCTCGCCACGCGTGCCGAGTGCCGCACAGTGCCGACAATTGGGCATGGGCCTCGCACAACTGCATCAAGCCGCGGCCGGTTTTGAACAGGTCCGCGAAAATGATCTTGGCCCGACCAGCTGGCCAACCTTGTGGGTGGGACAGTCGGCGAATGCGGACGCCTTGCAAACTGGCCTGGCCGACAAAATCGATCAGGATCTCGCGCAGATCAGGACTGCCGCCAACCTCAGTGACACGCTGCCCCGGGGAACCATTCATGCCGACCTGTTCCCGGACAATGCCTTCTTTCTCGGCGACACGTTTACCGGCGCGATCGATTTCTACTTCGCCTGCACAGATGCGCTCGCTTATGACCTGGCAATCTGTGTGAACGCCTGGGCGTTTGAAACGGATGGCGCGTTCAACTTTTCTAAGGCGCGCAATCTGATTGCCGGCTATGAAAGTGTTCGCCCTTTGCAAGATGACGAGAAAGCCGCCTTCCCGACGCTGTGTCTCGGCGCGGCCATGCGGTTCTTTCTGACGCGCCTCGTCGACTGGACCGACACGCCGGCTGATGCCCTCGTCAAGCCCAAGGATCCGCTCGAATATGCGGCCAGACTGCGCTTTCACCGGACCGCGAAATCGATCGCCGATTATGGCGGCGAATAGCTGTCCCTAAGTCACCAATAGACAGCGCGCATGTCTTAGCTAATCTCTGCTCGAAGACCCGTCCTTTAAGAGACGCGCTGGAGGAGATCAGCCATGCATCCGTCGCATCATGCGCAAACCCAACCGGACAAACCTGCTTACATCATGGCCAGCAGCGGCGAGACCGTGACCTTTGGCCAATTGGACCAGCGCTCCAACCAGATCGCGCACGCCTTTCGGGCGCTGGGGCTCAATCATGGCGACACACTGGCCATCTTTGCCGAGAACAGCCCGCGCTATTTCGAGATTTGCTGGGCCGCACAGCGCGCCGGGCTGTACTTTGTCTGCATCTCGTCCCGCCTGACCACGCCGGAAGTCGAATATATCATCAAGGATAGTGGCGCCCGCCTGTTGATCGCCTCGGCGGGCCTGAAAGCGGTCGCGGAAGACGTCACAGGCGTGACCGACCTTGACGGCTACTGGTCGATCGATGGCGAGATTGACGGCTATGAAGCCTTGGAAAGTGTTCGCGCTGTGCACCCCGAAACTTCGATCGCGGATGAACGGGCGGGTTCGGACATGCTTTACTCATCCGGCACGACCGGGCGGCCAAAGGGCATTCGCCCGCCACTGCCCGAAGATCCGGCGATTGATAGCACCAATGCTTTGACCATGATTGCCCAGGCCCTGTTCAAGACAGTGCCAGAGGGCGTCTATCTGTCGCCAGCACCGCTCTATCATGCCGCGCCGCTGCGCTGGTGTATGGCGATGACCAAGTTTGGGATGACGCTGATCATCATGGAGAAGTTCGACGCCGAGCATTACCTGTCGCTGATCGAGACGCATCAGGTCACGCATACGCAGCTGGTGCCAACCATGTTCGTGAAAATGCTGAAACTGCCAGAGGACGTTCGCGGCAAGTATGATGTCTCCAGCCTCGTCGCCGCTGTCCATGCCGCCGCGCCCTGCCCGGTGCCGGTCAAGGAACAGATGATCGCGTGGTGGGGCCCGGTGATCGAGGAATATTATGCCGGCTCTGAAGGCAATGGCATGACCTGGGCCAATTCCGAGCAATGGCTCGCGCATAAGGGCACGGTCGGGTTCCCGATCTTCGGCGAGCTTCATGTTTGCGATGAAGAGGGCAATGAAGTCGGGGTCGGCGAAGAAGGCCAGATCTATTTTGGCGGCACCGCGCCGCCCAATTACCATAATGACCCGGAGAAGACCAAAGGCGCGCTCAACCCCAAACATGCGGATTGGTCGTCACTCGGCGATGTCGGCAAGGTTGATGAAGACGGCTTTCTGTATCTGACCGATCGCAAGGCTTTCATGATCATTTCGGGCGGCGTGAACATCTATCCTCAGGAAGCCGAGAACATCCTGATCACCCACCCTTCCGTGGCCGACGTTGCCGTGATTGGCGTGCCGGATGATGACTTTGGAGAAGCCGTAAAGGCAGTGGTCCAGCCCATGGATGGGATTGAAGGCGATGACGCGCTCGCAGAAGATCTGTTGGCCTATTGCCGTGAGCGTCTGGCCAAGATCAAATGCCCGAAATCCGTCGACTTTGATCCGGCATTGCCGCGGCATCCGACTGGCAAGCTCTACAAGCGCCTCGTGCGCGATCGTTACTGGGGCAATAAGGACAGCCGCATCGTTTGAGAATACGCTTGCACTTGCAGGCGCTAACCGTCACTAATCATTACAGAAACACATCTTTGGGAGGAATAAATGGCAGATCCAAAATCCGTTCAATACACAGACCTTGAAAGCCTGGTCGGGCAAACGCTCGGCCCCTCAGACTGGTTCGAAGTCGACCAGGGGCGCATCAATACATTCGCAGATGCGACAGGCGACCACCAATGGATCCACGTGAATGAAGAAATGGCCAAGCAGATGCTCGGCTCGACCATTGCACATGGCTACCTGACCCTGTCCCTGATCCCGATGTTCGGTCCGCAAGTCCTGCGTGTCGAGGGCGTCACCCGCGGCATCAATTATGGTGCGAACAAGGTCCGCTTCACCAACATGGTTCCCGTCAACTCCAAGCTCCGCATGGTCCAGACCGTGAAGGAAGTGAATGAGAAGGCCGGTGGCAAGCAAATGATCTCGGAATGCACGATCGAGATTGAAGGCCAGGACCGCCCGGCCTGCGTCGCTGAGACGATTACCGTTCTCTACGGCTAGAATTGACCTATATTGGGTGGGTCCTTTCACAAAGAGCCCACCCAAGAGCGTACCATGCCTGACCGGAAAAAAATCAAACGCACCAATGCAGAATGGCGCGATCTTCTGACGCCCGATCAATTTCGGGTCGGGGTCAAGGAAGGCACCGAACGTGCGTTTTCACCCGGAAATTTTGAAAGCGAGAAACGCCCGGGCGTGTATCATTGCGTCGGCTGCGACACGCCGCTCTGGTCGTCAGAGCACAAGTTTGACAGCGGCACAGGCTGGCCCAGCTATTGGCAACCGGTCGCCGACAATGTCGTCGAGACCAAGACGGATTTCAAACTGATCTATCCGCGCACGGAATGCCATTGTGCTGTTTGTGGCCTGCATATGGGGCATGTCTTCAATGATGGACCCCCGCCAACCGGGCAACGCTGGTGCATTAATGGCGTCGTGCTGACCTTCCGAGCCAAAGAAGATTAAACGACCCGCTGGACATCATGAGGGACATGGTTAATTTGCCGCTATTCGATAAATAGCGGAGCCATTGATGCGTTTGACCTCTCTCCTGGCCGGTGCGGCCAGTCTCGCCCTGATGACCGGTTGTGTTTCGACCGCGAATATTGAAACCGAACCCGTCATTGCAGACGCCCCCCCTGTCACTGAAGAAGCCGAGGACGCCATTGTGAAATTAACCCCGCCTGTCGCCAAGCGCGAGTTGAAGACGATTGAACAAGTCGGCCGGACGCGCGTGGATCCTTACAATTGGATGAAGGATGATAATTGGCAGCAAGTGATGCAGGACCCAACCGTCCTGCGCGCCGATATCCGCGAATATCTCGAAGCCGAGAATGCTTTTACCAAGGCTGAGCTGGAGGATCCTCTGGAAGGGTTGAAGGAAGAGCTGTTCCAGGAAATGCGCGGCCGGATCAAGGAGGATGACAGCTCCCTGCCCTCGATTGATGGGCCTTATGCCTATCTGACAAAATTCCGCACCGGCGGTGAATATCCGATCATTGCCCGCAAGGCCGCCGCCGACATCTATAACACAGACGCCGAAGATGAGATCCTGCTTGATGGCGACGAGATGGGCAAAGGCAAAGCCTATTTCGCATTCAATGATGTCGCGCATAGTCCGAACCACCAACTCATCGCATATGCGGTCGATGAGCAAGGCAGTGAGTTCTACACGATCAAGTTCAAGAATCTCGAGACCGGCGAGATGCTGGACGACAAGATTGAGAAGACGACGGGCTCATTCGTCTGGGGCGGAAATTCGGATCGTGTGTTCTGGATCGAACGTGATGAAGAAGGCCGTCCTTCAGCAGTCCACATGTACAAACTGGGCGGTGACGGATCGACCGAAATCTATCGCGAGCAGGATCCAGGCTTTTTCGTTGGCGTCGGCGAGTCACAGTCAGGCGACTATATCTTCGTCACAGCGGGTAGCCATACGACATCCGAAGCGCACTATTTCGAAGCGAAAGCCGATACGCCTGAGCTGAAGACGATTGCACCACGCGAAACCGATATCGAATATAGTGTCGAACACTGGGGCGATCAGTTTGTCATCTCGACCAATGTCGATGACTCCGTTGATTTCAAAATCGTCACTGCGCCGACAGATGCGCCGGAAAGAGACAATTGGACGGACCTGGTGCCGCATGAATCCGGGACACTCATTCTCGGCATGGATGTGTTGAAGGATCACTTGATCCGTCTTGAACGACATGAAGGCCTGCCCCGCATTGTCGTGCGCGAGCGCACCACCGGAAATGAAGAAACGATCGCCTTTGAAGAAGAAGCGTATGCGCTCGGCACGTCGGTCGGTTATGCCTATGACTCGACGCAAATGCGGATCTCGTACTCGTCGCCGTCCACGCCGTCCCAGACCTTTGACTATGACCTGGCCACCAAGGACCGGGTGCTGCGCAAGGAACAGGAAGTGCCGTCCGGCCATGATGCCAGCGACTATGTCGTCAAGCGCGTCCTCGCCCCGGCCAGAGATGGCGCCGCCGTGCCGGTGACCATTCTCTATCACAAGGATACGGCGATTGATGGCAGCGCTCCGATGCTGCTCTATGGCTATGGCTCCTATGGCGTCACCATTTCGGCACGGTTCCGCACCACACCGCTGGCGCTCGCGGATCGCGGCATGGTCTATGCCATTGTGCATCCACGCGGCTCCATGGCGAAAGGCTATCAATGGTATCTGGACGGCAAGCTGGAGAAGAAGGTCAACACGTTCAATGATTATGTCGATGCTGGCCATCACCTGATCGATCAGGGCTATTCCGCGCGCGGCAATGTCGTCGGCATGGGCGGATCCGCCGGCGGCCTGCTGATGGGCGCTGTCGCCAATCAGGACCCGGAAATGTTCGCTGGGATCATTGCAGCCGTACCGTTCGTCGATGTCATCAATACGATGTCCGATGACACGCTGCCGCTGACACCGCCAGAATGGCCGGAATGGGGCAACCCGCTGACCAGCGCTGAAGATTATGACACGATGATGGCTTACAGCCCCTATGATCAGACCACCGGACTCGATTATCCGAGCATGCTGATCACAGGCGGCCTCAGCGATCCCCGCGTGACCTATTGGGAGCCCAGCAAATGGGCCGCCAAACTGCGCCACGAAGCGCCGGACGCCGGCCCCTATTTCCTGCGCATCAATATGGATGCCGGACATGGCGGCGCCTCGGGTCGGTTTGAAGGTCTGAAAGAAACGGCGCTGGAATATGCATTTGCGCTCGCGGCGGTGGGCAAAGCGGGTGATGTCGAGCTGTCGGACGAATAAAAAGGAGATTGCGTCGCTTTAAGCATCGCGTGTTCTTATTTTTGAATTGATCTTGGTCTCGATTTCCGCTTCTTTTGGAAAAAGAGGGAACAATTCAATGATGCTCAAATCGTGTCTCATCCTGGCCACCTTGTCAGCGATCATGGTCCACGGGTCTTCTGAAGCCCAACAGCGCACATGGCGCGTTCAGTCCTTTACCCAGTCCATGGACCAGAAAGGCAGCGCCACAGGAGACTACACCTATGGCGGCCTGAAAGTCTGGACGATTGACCAGGACCAACCGGAAATCCGCTTCGGGTGTAGCGATCGCTACGGCCTGACCGCCAACATCACTTTTTTGCCGGCGTCGCAAGTCAATCCCAACAAAGGACAGCGGATTAAGCTACGACAGATGACGACGAACATGACCATTGAAGGACGCGCTGCCGAACGCGTGCCGTGGACCGTGGTGAAAGAGACAAGAACGGTCCAGACCCGCAGCAGTAAACACGCGGCGATGATATATAATGCCGTCATCCAAGGCTTACCCATTACGATCAAAGAGCCGTACAAAAAGACGATGACGCTCACGCCTGCTGCGGTGGACAGTGACTTTATCTATTTTGCAGAAAACTGTGCGGTAACAGGTGGCTGATTGCTGAGCTTCACATCACCGTTTCAAAAAAGAGTGGCATAATCAACCGGCCTGTTTCAGGCGTCGTGCCGAACGACCGACCAGCATCGTGCCACAAATACCCTCGGAACAGAACGAGCCGATTATACTTCATCGGCAATTTCATGGTCTCTTCCCACGCGTCCGGTTGTGTAGAGTCGGCCATGACAGACTTCAACGCCTCATCCGGCGTCGCAAATCCGGCCGTTTCCGCCATACCTGGCCAAACAGGTGCCATTTCCCAACCGGTTTTTTTGTGCCTGAAAAAGTGCGTGCCACCCTGGCAATGAGCGTCCGGTGTTAAATAGATGATTCCGGACCAATGACACATGTCCATGTGCACGCTCATACCCTGCCCAAGATCTCCTTCCAGGGCCAGACGCGGCCTTTGATGAGACGAGTTTTGTGCCGGCACGACGCGCTCATTGACCAGGCTCGAAACCAAACGTTCAATCCCGGGCAACGGGATTTCGCTGGATGAATTGCGTCCCGGATAAACTTCCTTTTCATGCCGAGCCGGGAAATCCGATGCCAGGGCGCGCCGTCGAATGTCGTCCGGTTGGTCAAAAAAATCATCGATAATAATATGCTGAAGCTGCATATGGTTCTCTCACGTTCTCGATGGTCTTAAGCAGATCAAAGAGATCACTCAAATAGAAAAAGAAGAAACCCCAGCTGTAAAGCTGGGGCTCCGTCAGATCATTAGATCTTTAGCGCTAGTGCAGGAACTCAAACAGACCGGCTGCCCCCATGCCGCCGCCGATACACATGGTGACCACACCATATTTGGCTTTGCGGCGCTGGCCTTCCAGCAGGATTGAGCCGGTGCAACGGGCGCCGGTCATGCCGAATGGGTGACCGATCGAGATCGAGCCGCCATTGACGTTATACTTCTCTGGATCGATGCCGAGGAAGTCGCGGCTATACAGACACTGCGAGGCAAAAGCTTCGTTCAGTTCCCAAAGGTCGATATCGTCGACTTTCAGACCATGGCGCTCCAGCAGGCGCGGCACAGCTTTGATCGGGCCAATGCCCATCTCGTCCGGATCAACACCGCCAACATTGAAGCCCATGAAACGGCCAAGCGGCTCAATGTTCCGACGCGCAGCTTCTTCCGCTTCCATGACAACGACCGCAGCCGCGCCATCTGACAGCTGAGACGCGTTACCGGCCGTGATATACTTGCCTTCCTGGACTTGCTGTCCGCCAGAGAAGACGGGCGGCAGACCGGCCAGAGCTTCGGCTGTTGTGCCAGGACGATTACACTCGTCACGATCACAAACGACGTCTTGCTCGGTGATTTCGCCGGTCTCTTTATTCTTGAGCATCATCTTGGTCTCAAGCGGCACGATCTCTTCAGCCATATAACCTTTTTGCTGGAACTCTGCGGTCCGGCGCTGCGACTCGGCAGAATACTCATCCTGCGCTTCGCGGCTGACATTGTAGCGATCGGCAACGATTTCAGCCGTTTCGATCATCGTCATCCAGATGGCAGGCCATTTCGCCATCAGCACGTCTTCCGTGTAGCGGTGCAGGTTCATGTGGCCCGAACGCGAGACCAGAGACAGGCTCTCGACGCCGCCGCCAATGGCAACTGGCGCGCCTTCATTGATCACGGTTTGCGCCGCATTGGCGATGGCTTGCAGGCCAGACGAACAGAACCGGTTGATGGTCGCGCCTGATGTCGAGCTTGGGCAGCCGGCCCAGAGCGCGGCGTTGCGGGCAACATTGTGTCCGGTGGCGCCTTCTGGTTGCGCGGAGCCGAGGAAGACATCTTCGACGGCTTCTGGCTCAACGCCGGCGCGCGCCATGGCGTGCTTGATAGCGTGTCCGGCCATGGTGATGCCGTGCGTGTTATTGAGGGAACCCCGGCCGGCTTTTGCCAAACCTGTGCGGGCGGTGGAAACAATGACGGCTTCGCGCATGATGATAAACTCCCGTAAGTGGTCTTTGTTGCAGCGCACCCTACTGAAGCGAGCAGGCCCCGACTAGGGGTGACGTTGACGTAAAGTGTAACGACGTCGCGGCAACCCCTTCACGAAAGCGCGATTCCGGCCTAGTTAACGGGTTCCATAAAGGGGAGTACACAAATGGGCATTTTCAAATTTGCCATGAACAAGGGCAAAGAGATCATTGCTGACCGCAATAAAGTGGCGGAAAAGGCGATCCGAAAAGAAGTTGAGGATCTTGGTCTTGATGATGAGCTAGGCAACGACTTCAAAGTCTCCGTCGAAGGCAAGCAAGTGAAGCTGGAAGGCAGAGTGCCGGATCTTGAAACCAAAGAGAAACTGATCCTCGCCGCCGGCAATGTCAGTGGCATTGGCGCAGTCGATGACTCAATGAAAGTCAAATCGAAAGCGAAAACCGCCGACTCCGTGTTTCACACCGTGAAGTCGGGCGATTCTCTCTCGAAAATTGCCAAGAAATATTATGGCGACGCGATGCGCTATCCGGATATTTTCGATGCCAACACGCCGATGCTGAAGCATCCGGACAAGATCTATCCAGGCCAGGTGCTGCGCATTCCTGGCGCATAATCTCAACTCTATAGGCGGACCCGCATGCTGCGAACTTTCAGCGCTTTTATTCTCGCTCTTGGATTCGCGGCCTATGCCGAGGCCCATGATCATAATGACCCGGGCGGCGAGTCCGCGACGGACTATTACCGCCCGGGTCACGCCATCCCTGATACGGCTGATCTGAGCCGCGGAGACGTGCCGCGAGATGCGTATGGTCGGCCTTATACTTATGAAGGCCTGGGCGAACCCTTGCCGATTTTCGACGGCACGCGGACCGATGGCAGCGCCTTTTCCTCACTGGATCTGGAAGGACGCTGGACGGTGATCGAGGTGTGGGGCATCTGGTGTCATGACAGTCGCAATGACGCGCCCTTTGCGGCCGCCCTCTCAACCGCTCTGGCACAGGACCCGGACGTTGACTTCATGTCGATCCATACACCGCCAAATGCCGAGCATGCCGACCGGGCGCTGCGGGGATATGATTCCGTGTCCGACTGGTTCGCCCAAAAGGGCTGGTCCTTTCCCACTGTATTAGATGAGGACGCCTCCGTCCGCACTGCGCTGAACATTCGCTGGACCCCGACGTATCTGGTCATCGCGCCGGACCGCAGCGTCCAGGGATTTCGCACCGGCCTGGCCGATGCCGGCGACCTGGCGGTCAAGGATTTCGTCCAGGACATTGCCGAAACCCGGCGCGACTGGACCGGTTCGTAACCCCTCATCCTGCTCAGAATACAGACAATCCAAACACGGTGATATCGTGGCTCGTACAGGCGTCCGAAACTTGCGCAAAAACAAGCTGATATAACCGTAATTTCATCAGAATATCGCGTTTACCCCCTATCAAAGCGCCCCCTGGAACGGGTATTAACGCTTCGTTAGCAACTCCAATAGGGTGGACCTTTAAATGCTGCACGCCTCGACTCGAAAACTGATAGATCGCCTGGCAGAAATGACAGAGCTCGGCAAATTGGATTGGACGGAAGATGAGGCGGGCAACATCGCTTATGCCACCGAGGGCTACAGCGTCTCCCTGACCGAGGACCCAGGCGAAGTCATCATTACCAGCAAGGATGGCAAGGAGCTGGAACGCGCCACGGCGGAAGAGATCGCGGCGACGCAGCAGGAAGACGGGACATCCTATACCACAGTGGTCGCCGCCATGGGCAAGGAGGCCGCACGCATTGCCCGCGGGACCGAGGCCGCCATTTCCACGCTGCTCGCCGGCATGGATGACGCGCCTGAAACGGTCGAAGCAGAGTCAGACCTCGCTGAAGACACCGAGACCCTGCAGGAAGACCCGGTGGATGACACAACGGTTTTCGCGGCAGCCCCGATCGATACGGCAAGCGAGGAAGACACCTCTTCTGAAACAGCAGAGACCGAAGTCGATGAGACGTTCGACGCCGCTACTGAGGAGTCGGCAGACGAAGAGGTCATCGCAGAGGAGACCGAAGCGGAACCCGAGCCAGAGTTCGAAGCATCGGATGACAGCACGACTGAGGAATTTGAGTCGACTGAGGACGCCACGGTGGAGCCTGAAGAGGACGAAATCGAGGCGGCTGCAATCGTCCAGGATGAGGTATCAACTGACTCAGCAGACACTGAGTCTGAAAGCGAAATGCTTGCAGATTCAGACCCTGTTGAAATGCAGGATGAAGCGTCGAATGAGGAGTCATCAGACGAAACTGAGCCGGAGGCCACTTTTGCAACTTTCGAGACCGAAAGTGAGCCTGAAGCCGTTCTGAACGCAGAGCTGGAAAGCGACGCCGAAACGGTCGCTGACGCGTTCGACGTCGAAACTGAAACCGAGGTGACGGAAGCCGTCGCGCGGATGGCGGACGAAGTGAAGAGCCGCGAAGATACGGGCCTTGAATCCGCCGCCGCGAGCGCCGTTGGCGCGGTCGCCCTTGCGGCCGGACTGTCCCTGCAAGATGATGAATCGACGTCTGAAGAAGCAGAAGAGGCAACAGTAAGCGAGACAGCACCGGAAACCGTTGAAGATGTGACAGAACCACTCGTTGCGGAGTCGTCAGAGCCTCCGGCCTATGTTCCATTCGGTCTGAACGATGTTGAAGAAACCGTTCAGGAAGATGCCGCGTTCACCGAAACTGCAGAAACAGTGGAGGCCACTGAACCGGAATTCGTCGCGGAAGTCGAAGAACCATTGGCAAGCATGGTTGAGGTCGAGCCAGAGGTCGAAGATGTCGAATCACCGTTGGACACCCTTGAGCAGATGACAGAGGATGTATTCGCTTCACGAAGTGAACTGGAAGGCATCGAATCCACGGCTGCGCCGATTGAGGCTGAACCGGAGCCGGCCCAACTGATCGAGAATTCCCCGATCGCGGCGTTCGCCGGCACGTCTAAACCCTTTGAGGCTGAGTCGATTGCAGAACCAGAGCCTGTTGCGGCGGAGCCTACTCCTGATGCCCTTTCGGACGTTGTAGAAGTCGCCGATGCCGAGCCAGAATTGGAGACTGTTACAGCGACAGCAGACGCAGAGGCGCCATCCGGAAACACATATAGTCTGAGCGGCATCGGCGCCGGATTTGGCCTCGGCGCCCTGTCCGCCAAGACCGAAGCCAGCGGCATTCCCGGTCCCAGCACACCAAGTGTTGAAACGGGTGAAAAAGTGGTGATCGACGCAACAGATGACGTCCTGCCCAAACTGGAGGGCAATCTGAACGTCTCGCTCGCCGAAACAGCGTCGGCGGCGGTCAGCAGCGCAAATGCCGCGGCTGAACCAGGTAGCCCGGCAGATGAAGCGACCGACTCCGAAGCGGACATTCTCAAACCGCGAACGCGTTTCAATCCCTGGGATTGATCCAAAGCAGACATCAAACAGACCTGGACAAGGGCGCGCCAATCACCGGTGCGCCCTTTTCTCAGGCAGACAAGTTGCACGACGGCCACAGAATCCACTTGTGTAAACCTTTTTACAGTCACGCACACAGCGAAAGCTTGCCGCCGAGGCAGATCACCGAATATGCCCCGTTGCGAAGGCGTCTCATTGCGAGTTGCCCCAACCCCGAAAGAAAGTGACGACGGATGGCTCTCAAAACGTCTCTTAAATTCTCTTCTGCAGCTCTGATCCTGGCGGGTCTCACAGCTGCTCCGGCCATGGCTCAAGACAATGATGACGCTGATGCGCGTCGGCTCGACCCGGTGGTTACGACCGCTCAAAGGGTTGAGGAGAATGCGCAGGATGTGCCGATTTCCATCACCACCGTGGCGGGTGAGAAACTCGACAATATCAAGGCTGGCGGCGCGGATATCCGCTTCCTTTCAGCGCGTGTGCCGAGCGTTATTGCGGAAAGCTCGTTCGGACGCGCCTTCCCGCGCTTTTACATTCGCGGCATCGGCAATACCGATTTCGACCTGAACTCATCTCAACCGGTTTCCCTGGTCTATGATGATGTCCCGTATGAAAACCCGATCCTCAAGGGTTTTCCGGTCTTTGATGTTGAGGGCGTTGAAGTCCTGCGCGGCCCGCAAGGCACCCTGTTTGGACGCAACACACCCGGCGGGATCATCAAGTTTGACAGCGTCAAGCCAGGCGACGACTTCAATGGCTATGTGAAAGGTTCGTTTGGCTCGTACAATACGACGGAAGTCGAAGCTGCGTTTGGCGCCCGCCTGAATGACCAATTTGCTTGGCGTGTCTCAGGCCTGTTCCAGCAGCGCGACGATTTCGTCGACAATGCGTTCACCGGGGAAAACGACTCGCTGGAGGGGTTTGAAGAATCAGCCTTCCGCGCCCAAGGTCTCTGGTCGCCACTGCCAACGACCGACGTGCTGGTCAACATTCATGGCCGCACCAATGACAGTGACGCGCGCCTGTTCCGCGCCAATATTATCGATCAAGGCTCGAGCGGCCTGTCCAGCAGCTTTGATTTCGACACGGTCTTTTTCGATGGCCAGAACGGCCTGGAGCAAGACTCATTCGGCGCCACCGTCCGCGTCGACCATGAGCTCAACGACTCGCTGGACCTGACTTATGTCTACGGCCACGAAACCGCAGAAGTGTCCTCACGCGGCGACATTGATGGCGGATTCGGAGCCGCGTTCCTGGGCGATGGCAATTTCGGTCCCGGCTTCATCCCATTCCCGTCTGAAAGCTCAGGCGCCGTCGACGATCTGCGCCAGGTCACGCATGAAGCCCGTCTCGCCTTTGATGATGGCGGACCTCTGCGGGCCCAAGCGGGCATCTTCATTTTCGATGAGAAAGTGAACATCTCTTCGAACAGCTTTGACACGCTCGCTCCAGGCCAGCCCGTCAATGGTGCAGCTCAACGCAATCAATCCACCGACTCTACCGGCATCTTTGCCTCATTGGCTTATGATGTCTCAGACAAAGTCACCGTCGCAGGTGGCCTGCGGTATACGGATGAGGAAAAAGAGTTCACCGCGGGTCGGTCAATTGGACCATTCGGGTCCGGAGCCCTGGCACCGCGCACCGTTATCGTTGGCGACGAGCAGGTCAGTTGGGACCTGTCCGCGACTTATCGCCAGTCAGACGACGTCTCCTACTATGCCAAGATCGCCCGCGGGTTCCGCGGACCATCCGTCCAGGGCCGTCTGGTTTTTGGCAACGATATTTCCAGCGCAGATAGCGAAACCGTGCTGTCATACGAAGCCGGCGTGAAGTCGGAGATGTATGACAATCGCGTACGCGCCAATGCCAACGTCTTCTTCTACACGCTGGAAGACCAGCAGCTGACCATTGTCGGCGGGCTGGACAATACGGTGGCCTTGTTCAACGCGGATGAGAGCCAGGGCTATGGCTTCGAAGCCGATATTGAAGCCCTGGTCACGGACAATCTGATCGTTACCGGCGGCCTGTCCTACAATGATACCGAAATCAAGGATGACGTGCTGTTGTCGCCAGGATGCGGCGCGCCATGTACCGTTCTTGATCCCGCGGTGGATGTCGATGGTCAGACCTTCTTCAACATCTCAGGCAACTCATTCCCGAATGCACCGGAATGGATCGCCAATTTCACGGCCCGATATGGTGTCCCGTTCCAGGATGGCGAGCTTTATGTCTTCACCGACTGGTCGTTCAAGGGCGAAACCAATTTCTTCCTGTATGAGAGCGTTGAATTCGTTGAAGACGGATACTGGCTCGGCGGTCTGCGCGCAGGCTGGGAAGGCAATAATGGCGTTAGCGTTTCGGCCTTTGTCCGCAACCTGACCGATGAACTGGTGCTCGAAGGCGGGATCGACTTCAACAACCTGACCGGGTTCGTGAATGAGCCACGCACCTGGGGCATCGAACTGGGTGCCAAGTTCTAGTGTGCCACTGAACCAAATGCGAAAAGCCCCGCAGGATCACCTGCGGGGCTTTTTCTATTCTGCCGCGACGCGCGCCGGGTGTTGCCAGCCGCGCCCGGTCACCATCCTGAACAGGCGCTGCAGCGGCTTCATGGTCATGATCCGATACACGGCCGGCGTGAAGTAAAGCGCCAGAATAGCGGACCCTGCGACGCCACCTGCAATCCCGGTCGCCAGCGGCATCCAGAACACGTCGCCTTGCAGGATGATCGGCACAAAGCCGCCCATCGTTGTCAGCGTGGTGGCAACAATGTGCCGGGTGGCCGCTACCACGACTTCGCGCTGTGCGATGACATCATCATTTCGCGCGGCTTCATTATTGGTCAGCAGCGACAGGACAACGATTGTGCCATTGATCGAAATACCGAGCAGGCCAAGCGCCCCGAGGATCGCATTGAAGCCGAGCGGCAGGTTGAACATCCAGACACCGGCAAAGGCCAGGCCCATGGCCATGAAGCCAACACCCATGACCAGAAACGCCATGCGGAAGGAGTTGAAGACCAAAGCCACGGCGCCGAGCATGACCAGGACCAGCGGCACAGCCAGGGAAGCCAGGCTGGTGATCGCGTCATTGCCATTACTCGACACGCCGCCTTCGATCCACTCATAGCCCGGAGGCAGTTCGAACCCGGAAGCTTCGAGGTTTTTCTTGAACGTGTCATTGATCGGTGCCGGCAGCGCATATGGTTCGACATAGCCGAACACTTCATTGATCCGCTTGCCATCGAGCCGCACAATCGTTGCGGTTTCCGGCGTCAGCGTCAGCGTCCCAAGCGCGGACAAGGGTGTGCCGCCGCCTGGTCGCGCATTGCTGATTGTCTTGGATCGCAACTCGGATAGTTCAGAGCGCCGTTCTTCCGGGGCGATGACGCGGACAGGGATCTCTTCGACCCCTTCCAGGATCGACCCCGCCTGCACGCCTTCAAGTTCAGCGCGGATTTCGCTCGCCAGGCCCGTCAGCCGAACGCCTGACATCGCCGTCGCGGTCTCATCCGCTTCAAGGGTCACGATCGGTGCGCCGACTTGCAGGCGCGAACTGGTAAAGGTCACGCCTGGCGTCTGGGCCAGAACCTGCCGCGCCTGATTGCCGAGATCATTCAGGACATCGAGATTATCACCGCGGATCGAAAACGCGATCGGCGCAGGCACAGGTGGACCCTGCTCGAATGGCGAAGCCAGGATCTGCGCTTGCGGGAATTCCCGGCGCAATGTGGCCTGGACATCAGTGACCAGAATGCGCGTCGTCTCGTTATTGGCCAACTGGACAAACCCATTGGCATAACCCGGTACGCCTTCGGTATTGTTCATGCTGTTGTAATAGACGCGTGGCCCAGGTTCGCCGACGACGAAGTGCATGCTCTCAATATCGGGATACTGATCGCGCAGGAAGGCATCCACTTCCAGCACGATGTCGCGGGCTTCATAGATGGTCGCGCTCGGATTGAGCGAGATATCAATCTGGAATTGGTCGCGTTCCGTCTGCGGGAAGAATTGTCCTGGCAACAGGCTGGCCAGATAGAAGCCGATCGCAACCGGAACCACACCCAACAGAACGCCGATCAGCGGATTGCGCAGCACGCGCTCAATGCTCCAGCGATACCCATCGGTCAGCAGGCTGAACTTGATGCCATCGCGCCAGAACCAGCTGCGCTCTCCGAGAACGGGTTTGCGGTCCAGCATGCCGGCCAGCGCCGGAATGACGGTCATGGCGATCAGGAAAGACATGATCACGGACAGAATGACTGATGTCCCAATCATGCCGATAAACTCGCCGGCGGCGCCAGGCATGAAGGCAATCGGCGCAAAGGCCAGAACCGTGGTCAGGGTGGACGCGAAGAGCGGCCCGAACAGCTTTTTCAGAGCTTCATCAATAGCCTCAAGAATGGAGCGGCCATGCACACGTTCCTGCTCATACTCATCGACCACAACAATCGCATTATCGATCAACAGGCCGAGCGAGATGACCAGGCCCGTCACCGACATCTGGTGCAGCGGGTAACTGAAGAAATTGAACAGGGTGAGCACCAGCGCCACGGTGAGCGGCAGGGCCATGCCGACCACGATCGCGGCGCGCCAGCCCATGACGAAGAACAGAACCGTGAAGACGAGGAGCGCTGACATCAGGAGATTGAGCGCCAATCCGTTCAGTCTCGATTCCGTGTATCTGCTTTGATCAAAAATCGGCGTGACAGAGATATCCGCCGGAACCCCGACCGCGAATTCCTCGACCATTTCGCGCGCGGCGGCGGCCCACACATCAACGCGTTGATTGGACTGGATATAGGCTGTCACAAACACAGCCCGCTTGCCATTGCTGAAGGCGAGCTTGGTCGGCGGATCCTCTATCCCTTTGACGACATTCGCTAGATCTCCGACGCGCACCGCGGTCCCATCCGCATTCTGGCTGAGCGGGATGGATCGTATTCGGGCAACGCCATCGAATTCGCCGCCAATTTCCAGACCGACATTGCTGCGATCCCCGCGCACGGCGCCAGCAGGCGCCTTGGCATCCGCGGCCGCGATCAGGCGCGCCGCATCATTCATCGAGAGGCCGGCCGCGGCCAGCGCCTCCGGATCCGCGACTACGCGAACTTCCTCTTCAGGCAGCCCCATCGTCTCGGTTTCTTCGGTCGCGCCGAGGCTGCGGAAACGATCCTCCAGGCCCTCAGCGAGCCGGGCCATGACCGCAAGCTGCGGTTCCCCCTCCCCTTCCCAGGTCAGGGCAACGGTCATGGTCGCCGCGCCGACATAGACTTGGCGGATAAAGGGTCTGGTCGTGCCGGGCGGCAGGTCGGCTTCCGCCAGCTGGACCTGCTGACGGATCAGGGTCCAGGCATTATCAACTTCCATTGCGCTGAGATTCTCGGCAATTTCAATCGAGATCTGAGACGTATTGGCACGCGACACGGCCTGCACTTCATCAATCTCGGGCAATTCCATCAAGCGCCGTTCGATCGGTTCGGTCACCGTTGCTTCCATCCGTTCGGCGTCGGCCCCTGGCAGGGTTGTCAGCACAAAGCCGAACCGCTCAACCAGAGTCGGATCTTCCTGACGGCCGAGGGTGAGAATGGCGAAAAAGCCACTGATCAACACCACGATGATCGACAGAATAGTGAGGCGCGGGAGCTTGTAGAATAGCGTCGTCATGGCGCTTATCCATTCCCGGGTAGCAAGCCAGCGGAGCTGACTTCAACAGGCGTCACCGGCTGTCCCGGTGTGATCCGTTGCAGGCCATCAATAATCACCCGGTCGCCATCGCGAACCGCGCCGCGCACATAGATGCGATCGCCGTCCTGGTGGATGATTTCAACAATGCCAGGTTCCGCAATCCAGTCACCACTGGAACCGCGGGCGACATAGATGGACCACAAGCCACGCTCTGCCTCGGTGAGCGCCGATACAGGCAGCCACAGACCCGGCTCGGTAATTTCCCTTTCCATGCCAAGACGCACCACGGCACCGGCCGCCACGGAGTTCGGATCGACAATGTCGAACAGTGTCGTGACGGTGCGATTGTTCGCATCAATGATTCCGGTCATCGATCTCAGCGTGGCCGGAACCGTGCCTTGTCCGGCGATCAGATCATAGGTCTCACCAATTTCCAGCGTATCTGCGAGCACAGCCGTCAGGCCGATGCGTGCTTCCAGGACATCGTTTTCCACCAGTTCGAACAAAGGCGCGCCAGGATTGGCAATCGCGCCTTCATCCGCCATGCGGGCCGTGATCGTGCCGCTGAAGGGCGCTGTGATCCGGGCCAGATCGATCTGGACTCGCAAGGCGTCGGCATTAGCTTTGGCGGCATCTATTCGGGCGTAAGAAGAGTTTGCCTGGGCCCGGGCTTCGTCGACGCGCTGGCTCGACACGTGGCCTTTCTCCAGCAGCGTGATCTGGCGGTCGACCGTGGTCTGCGCGAGTGCGAGTGCTGCTTCCGCTTCCGCAACCACAGCATTGGCAGACTTCAATTGCGCTTGCAGACTGCGCGTGTCGAGGACGGCGAGCGTGTCGCCGGTTTCAACGCGGTCACCAATATCGGCGCGAATGGACGCAATCCGGCCGCCGCCTGGGAACCCAAGCTGGCTCGACCGGCGGGCTGCGACGATGCCGGTAAACTTCTCTTCGACCTGAAACGTCGAACCGAGGTTGACCCGCACCGTTTCGACAGAGATTGGCACCGGCCGTTCCGATGGCACCAGAGGCCCATCCACCGAACGGTTCTGCAAAACAAAAACCGCGAGGATTGCCATGATGATCGCAAGGACAAACAGAAAGATCAAGCCTTTCCAGAAGGTTGGCCGTGCCTCTTGTGGTGCCATTTCATAGTCTTGTGCATGCTCACCCATGGTGTGCCTCCAATCCACGGATCACCTGATCCGCGTGATAAAGAATAAAATCGTTTCGTGTCATCGTAGCTTGTTCGACCTTGAAGGCCGGATAAGTCGGAATGTGTACAATCATCATGGCCAGGCCATGCATGGACGCCCAGATCGATTTCGCGGCCAGGGTCGGATCGATATCCGACCGGAAAGCGCCAATCTCGACCCCTTCGGAAATCATCCCACTCAGCACCATAAAGGCCTGGCCTTTCTTTGATTGCGCAAAGCCTGGTTCGCCATCCACGGGTGCCTGCGTACCCGACTCGCCTGCAAACGCCGCTGCGTAATGATACGGTTTGTCCGTCGCGATCTGGACATAGGTTGCGACACAATCGCGGGACCGTTCGGCGAAGGGGGTCGATGTATCTGCGATACGGTTCACGTTTTCCAGGATCAGCTCAAAAAAGGTCTCCTTGAGCTCGTCGACCAGCTCATCCTTGGATTTGAAATACTTGTAGATGGCCGCCGGAGAGTAATCGATATTCTCGGCCAGGCGGCGAATGGATAGGCCCTCGGCCCCTTCGCGTGCAAATACGCGCTCGGCAGCCGAGAGGATGCGAGCGCGTATCTTGTTTCGGCGTCGTTCCGCCGGGGAGGAAACAGTTACAGTCATCTTTTGGACCTTCTGAGACCCAAGAGATAGTACGCGCGTTCAAAAAGTAAACACTGTTCACTAAAATATCTTCCTGGAATTTCCAAACCGATCGCTTAAGTGCGGGGCATGACAGGACTTTTTCCCAAATCCCCGCCCCTCGGCACACCCATGATCGCGACACGACCGAGCGCTGACGCCCGTAATCTGATCGCTTTGCGTCGATCCGCCAGCAAACGCGGACTGATCGCGCCGGGCCCGACAAAAGACCAGCTTGATGACCTTCTTACGGTGGCAACCCGGGTTCCGGATCACCGAAGATTGGCGCCATGGCGGTTTTTGGTGTTCAGCGACGATGCCCGCGCCGCATTCAATCAGCGTGCTGTCGAGATACAGAAACAGGAAAACCCGGACGCAACCGAAGCGATGCTGGCCGACACAGCCGGCTATTTCACCCGCGCACCGGTCGTGATTGCTGTGATCTCGTCACCGGATGTTGCGCACAAGACGCCGGTCTGGGAACAGGAATTATCGGCCGGGGCGCTCTGCTTCAATCTATTGCTGACGGCGAATGCCAGCGGTTGGGCCGGGTGCTGGCTGACCGAATGGATCGCCTTCAGCTCAGGCATCAACGCGCTGCTTGAGCTGACTGAGGATGAGCGCATTGCCGGCTACATCTATCTCGGCACCGCCAAAGAGGGCCCGCAGGAACGGATGCGGCCGGATGCCAGTTCCAAGATCAAATATTGGCAAGCCTGACGAGCGCCCCGACCTATTCCGCGGGGCTCGGCGCCAGACTGTCAAACACGCGCACGCTGGCCCAATTCTCGTTGAATTCCTCGATGAATTGCAGGTGCGGTTCGGTGACCTGATAGGCGTCCTGCGCGGCCGTATTCTCAAATACGATGGTCAGGGCAACGTCAAAGCCAAGATCATTGACCTCGCGCTGATAGTCGAGATGCCGGGCACCGGCTGAGAAATAGACAATACCATCATGCGGCGCGAGATATTCATAACAAGCATCGACCAGCGCCTGGATGGAAGCCGCATCATCATTCTTCAACTCGAAGAACACGGCGTGGGTGAGCAATGGTTCTACGCTTTGCGCCTCTTCGGCCGCGCTTGTTGCACAGCTTGCCAGCGTGAGAAGTGAGCCGATCAATAGTCCTGCGCGCATGAC
>ERZ1740062.472-NODE-472-length-21912-cov-7.049092_pt1 | contig 21912 bp, 19 predicted proteins | sample MGYA00581741_ERZ1740062 | MGnify/ENA primary metagenome ERZ1740062 (study PRJEB43018, sample SAMN04849747) | marine metagenome | isolation source: floating plastic debris | place: Pacific Ocean | collected 2008-09-01 | study: EMG produced TPA metagenomics assembly...
CAAACACCCCTCATGCAATAACAATCTGGTTGGGCCACTCAGTGGGGGCTCTCCACCCTGACCCGCAGGATCTCCGCGCGCGACGCCCGAAGACGTGCATTATGCGATGTGACCCTCGCACGAGGGTACTCCGAGGCGCGGCGTGCGAGGTCGGTGGCATTGTTCTGGGCATGCGACAAGCTGACGTGCCACGACACTCTGAGACGCCGGACGGGTCACCCGCTCCCGCCGGTTCAGACGCGTTGACACCCTTGATCACATTCTTCGCACGCCGCTTGGCGGAGGCAGACTTTCGTGACAGAGTCGAGAACGAAGGCAGAACGGGCGTCCGCGACGCCGCCCTGCCCCGTTCGAGGCGATGACCGAGGTGCATGATGGGCACGGTGGCGATCTACGCACGGTATTCGACCGAGCTGCAGAGAGCGGCGTCGATCGAGGATCAGATCCGACTCTGTGAGATCTGGGCCGCAGCGCAGGGTCACCGCGTCCACCAGCACTACACCGATCATGGCACGTCTGGGGCGAGCTTGATGCGGCCCGGGATCCAGGCGCTGATGCGCGATGCCGCGTCGGGACGGTTCGACATCGTTCTGGCCGAGGCGATGGACCGGCTTTCGCGCGACCAGGAAGATATTGCCGGGCTCCACAAGCGCGTGTCCTTTGCCGGGGTTCAGATTGTGACGCTCTCGGAAGGTGAGGTGACGAACCTGCATATCGGTCTCAAGGGGACGATGAACGCGCTGTTCCTGCAGGACCTCGCGGACAAGACCCGTCGTGGTTTGCGGGGCCGGGTTGAAGCGGGTCGCTCGGGCGGCGGCAATGCTTACGCCTATGACGTGGTCCGCACTCTTGATGCACACGGTGATGCCGATCACGGAGCGCGTAGGATCAATCAGGTCGAGGCCGCTCTTGTCCGCCGCATTTTCACGAAATACGCGGCCGGTGCGTCGCCCCGCGCGATCGTCCACGCGCTCAATGCCGAGGGCGTCCAGGGCCCATCCGGCAAGGGCTGGGGGCCGAGCACCGTCCATGGCAGCCGTCAGCGGCGCAACGGCATCCTGAACAACGAACTCTACCTGGGACGCCTCGTCTGGAACCGGCAGCGCTTCGTGAAGGATCCGGAAACGGGCAAACGGATCTCGCGTCCGAACCCGGAAAGCGACTGGTTCACGGCGGACGTGCCCGCGCTTCGGATCATCCCTGATGACCTCTGGGACCAGGTGCAGGCCCTGAAGTCCCGCTATGCTTCGCATTCCGGCAACAAGCGCCAGACAAAGAAGCGCCTGCTATCCGGACTGGTCAAATGCGGATGCTGCGGCGGTGCGATGACGATCATCAATCGGGAACGCTATTCGTGTTCGGCTCGGCGGGAACGTGGGACATGTGACAGCCCTGCGGGCATTCGCGCGGCGGATCTGGAGGCACGTGCTCTCGATGGGTTGCGCGAGATCCTGCTGGGCAATGAAGACCTCGTCGACACGTTCGCCAAGGCCTTCCAGGAGGAGTTGCAGCGGTTGAACAAGACCCGGCGGTCCCAAGCAGCACGGTTGACAAGAGACCTGGCAAAGGTTGAGCGCGGTATCGAGCGTTGCCTGGTCTTCATCACCGAAGGCGATGGCGATCCCGGCGCGGTGGCGGGCACTCTCCGTGATCTCGAGACCCGCAAGAAACGACTCGCCGCGGAACTCGCGACTGAACCTTCCGAGAGAACAGTCGAGATCCATCCGAATGTCGGTGAACTCTACCGTCGCAAGGTAGGAGAGTTGCAGACGTTGCTGGAGGATGAGACCACGAAGACCGAAGCTGTTGACGCAATCCGAAGCCTGATCGACCGGATCGAAGTTCGAGCAGGCGTCAAGCGCGGGCAACCGGAGGTCATACTTGTCGGTGCGCTGGCGTCGATCCTGGACTTTGCGTGTGCGCAGGATCGGACGACCGGTGATGGTAGGGTCTTGTTGGTTGCGGGGGCTCGATACCAACGATACTTGCGTCGCCTCACCCAAGCAGCGGCGTAGTCTCCCAATGCTGACTTTGGAGCTGGACACCCGCATTAACTGTTCGCGCTGATGTGCTTTCGTGATTCACTCCCGCTGCGGCAAAGCGGAGGGCGTGATGGATCAGCAGCGTTTCTTCGGACTTCAGGAACACCTCGAGCGGCTATCCGAGATCGGCGATCCGCTCGAGGTGCTCGATGCGACGGTCGACTTCGAGTATTTCCGGGGCTGGCTGGTTGAGGGTCTCGGCTATGGTGACGGTGCGAAGGGTGGTCGCCCGCCCTATGATCCCGTCTCGATGTTCAAGGTGCTGATCCTGCAAGCCCAGCACAATCTCTCGGACGCTCGGATGGAGTTCATGTTGCAGGATCGGCTTTCCTGGATGCGGTTCGCGGGGTTCGATCTCGGCCAGAAGACGCCGGACGAGAACACGATCCGGCTGTTCAGAAACAAACTGACCGAGAGCGGCGCGCTCAAGCGGGTGATGAAAGCCTTTGACTGGCAACTGAAGAAGAAGGGCTACCTGCCCATGTCTGGCCAGATCGTCGATGCCTCCCTGGTGCCCGCGCCCAAGCAGCGCAACACTGACGCCGAGAAGGAAGCGATCAAGTCTGGTAAGACCGCCGATGAGATCTGGCCAGATGAACCGAACAAGGCGCGTCAGAAAGACGTCAACGCCCGCTGGACGGTCAAGATCGGCGGCAAGGTGCGCTACCGCCCGGACGGCACGCCACTGCCGCAAATCGCGCTGCCGGTGTTCGGTTATAAATCCCACATCAGCATTGATCGGCGGTACGGGTTCATTCGCGAGAGCACTGTGACCAGCGCTGCCGATGCCGATGGTCGCATGCTGAAGCACCTCGTCACGAAGGAGAACACCTCGTCTGAGGTCTGGGCGGACAGCGCATACCGATCGAAGAGGAACGAGAAGTGGTTGTCCAAGAACGGGCTGACCAGCCGCATCCATATGCGCAAGCCGCAAGGGCGCCCAATGCCGGAGGCAACGTCACGGGCCAATGCTCGAAAATCGTCGGTGCGCGCCCGGGTCGAACATGTTTTTGCCCATCAGAAAAACCGCTTCGGGCTGTTCATCCGCACTATTGGCCTGGCCAGGGCCGAGGCGAAACTGACGCTGGCCAATCTGGCCTACAGTTTCGACCGCCTGATCTTCCATGAACGCCAGGCGGCCATGGGATGAGTCCGTCCTAAACCACGGAACACAGGCTCGGACAGCACAGCCGGGACCAAGAACACGCGCAAATAACCCCCTCCGGACCGGAAGCCTACAGATCAACCAGTTAATGCGGGTGTCCAGCTCTTTGCAGCGAATGACCGGTTCCAGCCCAACTCGCATCAGCTCTCCGGCAGTCCTGGCGGAGAGCAGCCATCAGTTGCAACCGCGAATTCCTCGGGCGGGCTTCTCGGAAGCTGACATTCAAAGTCCTGCAGAACAGGTCACGTAAACAGAAACGGAGCAGCCGGACCTGCGCGAAACCGATCGTCCACCACCAGTTCGACGGAGAGTTAGGATTGAATGGGTCGAGATTGTTTTCAACCTTGACGCGCAACTAAATTTCAATCGATTGCGCCTAAGCGTAGACGATCAAAAAGTCTATGGAGGCATCCTTGAAAATCAAATTTTCACTTGCGGCGACACTCGTCGCGGCGTTGCCGCTTACCGCGTTCGCGGAAGATGGCGTCGTCCCTGAAAGCATTACCTTTGGACAGGTTGCTGCATTCGACGGCCCGGCCGCCGCTCTTGGTTCAGGCATGAACGACGGAATTCAAGCGGCCTTTGCTGAAGCAAATGCAGCCGGTGGCGTGCACGGCCGTAAGTTAATGCTGGTCGCAGAAGACGATGGCTACGAGCCAGACCGTTCGATCGCCGCAGTAAACGAGATGATCAATTCGGGCTCGATCTTCGGATTGATAGGCCCCGTCGGAACTCCGACCTCCAAAGCAACCCAACCTATCGCGACCAACGCCGGCGTGCCCTTTATTGGGCCATTCACGGGCGCCGGGTTCTTGCGCGACGAGGCACTGACCAACGTGGCCAATGTGCGTGCAACTTACGCCGCGGAGACCGAGGCCTGGATCAAATATTTGGTCGATGAACAAGGCATGAAGGACATTGCGATCCTTTATCAGGATGACGGTTTCGGACGTGTCGGCCTAGCCGGGGTAAACGCAGCGCTCGAACAACGCGGTATGTCACTGGTGGCTGAGGGAACTTATACGCGCAACACTACAGCAGTGAAATCTGCGCTACTCGAGATTCGCAAGGCAAAGCCTGACGCTGTGGTGATGGTAGGAGCATACAAACCCATCGCCGAATTCATCAAGCTTTCGCGAAAGCTCAAATTCAACCCTGCGTTCGTGAACATATCGTTCGTGGGCTCTGCGGCGTTGGCAAACGAGCTTGGCGCTGACGGCACAGGCGTGATCATCAGCCAAGTCGTACCGTTCCCGTGGGATACGTCGATCCCAGTCGTTGCCCAGTACCAAACCGCTAAGAAGGCAGTCGACCCCGATGCCCAGCCGAACTTTGTTTCGCTCGAAGGCTACATCGTTGGCCGCATGACCATCGCGGCGCTGGAAAAGGCTGGACCCGAACCTACGCGGGACGCTTTTATGAAAGCCATTCAGTCCTTGTCCTCGTTCGATCTCGGGGGGGCGGTTCTCAGCTTCGGGCCCGGCGACAACCAAGGGTTGGACAATGTCTTTATGACCGTGATCACTGCGGACGGCACTTTCGCTCCACTCCAGGGTCCAGATTCATAAGCTTGAGTTTGCGAGGCATGATGCCCCGCACCGTACCCGTCTGCGCGCAGCCCTCTTGCGGGCTGCGCATCGCCGCCCGACGACACGGGTAGGTTCACCACCCTTTTCATGCAAACGAGATCCGATGATGAGTGCTTCTGAGACAGCTGCATCAACGCCTGCCCAAACGTCACTTCAAAGCCGATTGTTTAAGATGTTTGCCGCGTGCATCGCGCTCATCCTGGCCTGTGCGGTTGTCTCTAGTGTCGCATTTCACGTTGTCTCTGGCGAGTTGACGACGCTCCGGCAGGATCGGGTCGCTGATCTGCGCAATGCCAAGGCATTGATCTCAAGAGTCCAAACTGTCGTTGGTCATATTCAAGCCCTCGATGCTGCACCTAGCATCCAACAGCTTGATGCACAGGCTTTCGAGCTCGATGGTTCATTCACGGAGCTTTCTGCCACACTTGACGAGATGCCGCCCGTGACACGAGACGCCATGGCCACAACACTGAAGGCGTTGCGCGGTGCCGCGGCAGATCTTGCTACGGCACGCCGTAGGTTACTTGAGGCGGGCACCGCGCGTGCTGCTTCGCTCCGAGATTGGTTGGCTGCAACATCCGAACTGAGCGCAGATATCGTACCAATGGTTGACGACGCTGTCTTCGAGCTGACGATCGGCGGAGAAGATGCGACGAGCGAGTCCGCCGCGCTTATCTCAGGTCTCGTCGATCGTGATTTCGGTCAGGTTCAGGCTTTGCTCGCCGCACGTTCGGCATCGAACCTTTTATCAGGTTCTGCATTGGGTACCCTTACGGTTTCGAATGCCTCCGTTCGGAGCATTCTTGAGGATCTCGTCGCGGCAGGCACGGATCGTTTGTCCATGGCGATAAAGGCGTACAGCGAAACCAATGGCGATGACGTCGAGAGCTTGGAGGTGGCGGCCGCTACGTTGATTGAAACTGCATCGACTCTTAGCAGCGTTAGCTTTGCCGAGCGGGACAAGGCGATGCAGATACTCCTCAAGATGCGTCGCGATCTTGAGCTGGTGGTCGACGCTCTCCTGGATGACCGTATCTTCGATCTTACGATCCAGACCGAAGACGCCTTGGACCAGAATGCTCTTCGGGTCTCTACGCTGCTGGAGGGACAGGTCGCGCAGCTTCAAACTCTGCTCGAGTTGGAGGCTTTGGCCGGACGCTACATGACCCGGGTTTCGGCAGCAGCAGCAGCTGAAGACCAGGCGAGCTTGATCGCGGCCGAAGATGCGCTGGCCTCAGCAGCGGCAGCTTTATTGGCACTTGAGATCTCCAGTGTCCCGGAAGTGGCTGGACGTGTCGCCAAACTCAATGGGGCGTCGGCTCCCGACTCGGGCGTCGTGAGTCTGCGGGGACAGGAAATGACAGCAGCGTCCGACGCGGCTGCCGCCTCGCAAGCGGCGCTTGCGAAAGCTCGTGACCTTGGACGAGGGGCCGAGGAGATCATCGATCAAGTCTTGACTGGCATTGACGCTGCAGGCGTCCATGTCGCCTCAGCTATCACGCGGGCGCAAATCGGCATCGCGACGCTCGCGGTCCTAAGTCTTTTATTCGGTGCTATTGCCTTGCGCTCAGTTCGGCGAAACATAACCACGCCACTTACAACCTTGGCCGACCGGACTCAGGCCTTGGCCGAGGGAGATCTGGATGTCGATCCCGGTTTCAACGACCGGAGTGACGAGGTGGGTCGCATGGCCCGTGCGATTTCGATCTTCCGAGAGAACGTTCGCAGAGTGCACGTGTTAGAAGGCACGCTGCGGGATGTGCTGACCAGGGCCGACCAGAACGCAGAGGATGTCGCCTTCGGTAGCGCCGAACTCTCCGAACGCGCGGCTGAGATTGGGAACGGCGCAAAGTCGCAAGCGGCAGCCGTGCAGGCAGTCTCCTCTGCAACGGAGCAGATGGCAGCGAACATGCGACACACCGCGGACAGTGCCACCAAAACTGAAGAAATCGCGAAGACTGCAGCGGAAAAAGCTGAGCAGACAGGTCAGGCAGTGACAAGCGCGATAGCTGAGATGCAGCGGATCGCCGAGCGGATAGGGGTCATCCAGGAGATTGCGCGTCAAACAGACTTGCTGGCGTTAAACGCTGCAGTTGAGGCAGCCCGCGCAGGTGAGCATGGCAAGGGTTTCGCGGTCGTTGCCTCAGAGGTTCGAAAACTCGCCGAGCGCAGCCAGACAGCCGCTATGGAAATACAGGACATGTCAATGAAAACGGTCGGGGTTTCCATTGAAGCGGGCGAGCAACTGGAACACCTTGTGCCCGAAATAGGTCAGACGGCAGTGCTCGTAGGTGAGATTACCACTGCAACCCAAGAACAGAATACCGGCATTGATCAAATAAACTCTGCTGTGCGTGAAATTGATAACCTGACGAATGCCAACGCCGATGCAGCGGGGAAGGCAGCGACAACGGCGGGACGCTTATCGGATAGAGCAGATGCCTTGCGCAGCACCATTGCTGAGGGCAGCACCGTAGCTCGCGATGACGACTTCGAGCGAGACGAGGCTTTGATTGGTACATTGAGTAGTGAAAGCTTCACGGACAAAGCAAGAGAGGTCGCTGCGTAGTTCGCGCTTTCACAGAGGAGTTAAGATAGCTGACTCAATCCCGGCCGTCGGCGCAGGTTCCTTTTTCGATTGCGCTGTAGCACGTTGTTCGGGCCGGGTTTCATGCAGCGGTCTTTAGGCTATGCGCGGCTCTAGGCCGATACTCCGGGTGTCCAGAGCCCTCGTGAGCGCATAAGAAGTATCGTCTGTCAGCGCTGAACTCGGGCATGTCGTCAGGGAATTGAGTCATGACTCCAGCGACCAGGCTTCATCCGCGCAATCTGCTGCTGCAGCGATCGAACAAATGACGGCGGGCCCCAGAGTGAGCGCTGAGAACACGGAGACAGAAAAGATCTGTTCGGATTTTGTAGCCGAAACTGAACGACCGAAAGAAGCTGTCAACAACGCAATTGGCACGATGTCTGATGTCGCCAGCAAGATCGTTGTTGTCCAAGAAATTGCGCGGCAAACGAATTTGCTGGCGCTAAATGCCCCCGTCGAAGCGGCAAGAGCAGGGGAGCACGGGAAAGGTTTTGCAGTCGTTGCCGCCGAAGTTCGTAAGCCGGACACCGGCAAGAACCTATCGGGTCTGATTGGATTGTGATTCACTGATTGCGTGGAGGTGCGATCATGAATCCCAGCAGTCTTTTCAGTCTGACCGAACACCTCGAACGTCTGAGCAAGGATGGCGGTCCGCTGGAGGTTCTCGATGCGACGGTGGACTTCGAGTATTTCCGGGACTGGTTGGTCGAAGGCGTCGGTTATGGCGATGGATCAAAGGGCGGTCGTCCTCCTTTCGATCCGGTCTCGATTTTCAAAGCTCTGATCCTGCAGGCGCAGCATAATCTTTCCGACGCCCGGATGGAGTTCATGATCCGTGACCGGCTGTCCTGGATGCGGTTCCTTGGGTTCGACCTTGGTGCGCCGACGCCCGATGAAAACACGATCCGGCATTTCCGCAACCGCCTGACCGAGACGGGCACGCTCAAGCGCGTGATGAAGGCCTTCGACTGGCAGCTCCACAAGAAGGGGTACATCCCAATGTCCGGGCAGATTGTGGACGCCTCCCCGGTGCCCGCGCCCAAGCAGCGGAACACCGACGTCGAGAAAGAGGCCATCAAAGCGGGCAAAACCGCCGATGAGATCCGGCCCGACCAGTCGAACAAGGCACGCCAGAAAGACTTCAACGCGCGCTGGACCGTCAAGATCGGGGGCAAGATCCGGTACCGCCCGGATGGGACGCCCTTGCCCCAGATCGCTCTTCCTGTGTTCGGCTACAAGTCGCATATATCGATCAACCGGCGGTACGGGTTCACTCGCGAGAGCAAGGTCACGAGCGCCTCCGAGGCAGACGGACGGATGCTGAGGCACCTCGTCACGAACGAGAACACCGCGTCCGAGGTCTGGGCCGGTTGCCATTGAGAGCGCCATTGGTCCGAGCGACAATGGCGACGCCTATCGTTCGAACAAGAACGAAAGCTGGCTGCTGAGGTATGGGCTGACCAGCCGCATCCGCATGCGTAAACCGCAAGGGCGACCGATGCCGGAGGCGACGTCACGGGCGAACGCATGCAAGTCGGCGGTGCGAGCCCGTGTCGAGCATGTTTTCGCACATCAGAAAAACCGGTTCGGGCTGTTTGTCCGGACCATCGGGCTGGCACGGGATGAGGCAAAACTGACGCTGGCCAACCTGGCTTACGACTTCGACCGTTTGATCTTCCATGAACGCCGGGCTGGCCTGGGATGAGTCCGGCCAAAATCGAGGAAAACACCCCTCACTGTGATCCGGACATTTGCAGCGTCAATCCGTGGTCAACAGCGACAGCATCCCTCAAATCATCGAGTTCTTGCGGGTGTCCAGCTTGCGGAACGAAGCCACTCGGCGGCGGGCGAAATTGGGGAACTCTCTCAGCAAAGTGTAACTGTCTCGAGCCAGGTCGGCGGCGCTCTTGAGCCCTAGGCCCGAGCGTCGAGCATGCTGCAACCCTCATGGGCAATGTTTCCATCGTAGTTCAGTAACAAATCATCGGGGTAGATCAAGTCAACGAAACCATCCGCAAACTCGACTCGATTATACATTAAAAGATTGAGCTTTGGCGGAAAGGGCAGCGTCTACAGCTGAACAGCTGACTGATCATTCACGGGGTCTTCTCGATCTCGTAACCTCCAAATAGCAACACGCGAGGGAAGCCTACGCTCCGTTTACCGAGAACAGCTTCTCACCAGAGACGATTGATGCGGATCCAGCTGTTCATGCTGCATGAACGGACGAGACGAAGATGACATACGCAGGATTATTGGCATCTACCAGTCTCGTGGGCCTGACCTGCCGCTGGAAGCAGAGGCGTGCCGTCGAGCAATGGCGTTCAGCAAGCTCGAGCGGAGGAATCCGGCGTTCACCGGCTTGAGCAGATAATCATCTGCGCCCATGGCGATCGCTTGTTTCCGGGCCTCGTAGTCGCTCAAGCGAGAGGTGACGATCATCGGCTGCGCTCGGTTTTGATCTGAAGCTCTCGCTGTGCGAATGACCTGCAAACCGAGGCCGCCGAGTGGATCGATTTCCACGCAGACAAGATCGAACTTGCAAGCTCTCAACATCGATATTGTCTCGGTCGATTGTGCTCTGCGAACGCATTCGAATCCGAGAGCGTCGAGGATCTGCTGAAGCGCGCTTCCGTCAATGTCGTTGTTTTCTACGATGAGCGCTGAGAGCCTTGGTTTTGGTTGCTGCGGTGCGCGATTGATCAGTTTATCGATCATCGGCCGAAACGGTAGGACGTTGTCTTGGTTCTTCATTTCTGGTGTTTCGTGCGAATACTTATTTCAGGTCAGGCGTATTTCTCAATACTGACAATAAATCGGAGAGCATGAGTGGTCTTTTGCAAAAATAGATCGACTCATGATCGGTTTTATCTGAATTTCTTTTGAGGAGTGTTCTCTGATTTGAAAGCAGTAGGATGGCGACGTTTGGGTTCTTGCCTTCGCCAGAGCGAATCTCTGAAATCAGGTCAGAACCGTCCTTCTGCAGCGGATCTGCGCCACAGATGACGAGATCAAAGCGGCGTTTCTTCACGAGCTCCAGGCATTCTACTGTCGTCCAACATAAAGACAAATCCCAGCCTAGGATCCAAGCGTAGTCTTGGATCGCGATGTTGTCCGTCGGGTCTGGTTCTACGCACAAGATACTTGGCTTGCCCACGACGGTCCCGCATATGGCGTTCGACATTTGACTACGCCGGAGTTGTGTATGTTGATCGAAGCGCGGCGAGTATGGTTGCATCGTTCTTCTCCTCGATGGACAGATGTCGAATCGCTTCACAGCGCGTTCGGGTCGCATGATCGACAGACCAACTTTCGAGCAACGCGATTAGTGCGCGGGTCGAAACGACCACAGAGTTGGATGGCTTTTGACGTTCGTCTCTTTCAACGGACCTCTCCAGCTCTGCGACGCAGGAAAGCACGGCACGGAACAGACAGTCATCGGGTTGATCATTCACGTTGGCTACCATGGATGGTAAGATTGAAAGCTTGCGGCCTGGGCGACCATTCTCGCCAAAGTGGCAAACGAAGAGCTCAAAAGTCAGTACAACGCGCGTTGTAACGGGTGTTTCACCGGGCTAAACTCCGACTTCAGACACATTGGATCTGTGATTGGGGCGGTGGTTGTCTCGTTGACGAGCTTGCGGCGCGGTGCGCAGAATTCTCAGCAATGGGTCTTGGCGGCCGGTGCATAATGCCTGAAAACTTTCAGAAAGACCGTCAAACGCACACCGATGTGCTTGCGACACTCGGTCAAATTCTCGAAGGAGGAGCCATTGGTGAGAAGTCCCGCCTAAGGCAACTGTTGCGGTACCTTGTCACCGAAGAGATCGAGGGTAGAGGTGACCGGCTCAAAGCGTACACGATTGGAACCGAAGTCTTTGGTCGGAGTGACAACTTTGACCCCAGCTCAGACAGCATCGTGCGCGTGGAAGTAAATCGCCTAAGGCAGTCACTCGATCATTTTTACTCAACCGAGGGCTCGACCGCGGTCATGCGCATCGAAATTCCGAAAGGAACGTATCGCCCCAGCTTCGTCCCGCAAAACGAAGATACGACTGCAGATCCGAGACCCCAGAGCAAAACCCTAAGTCGGATATTTCGGACCGGGCGTATCGTCCCCATTTTGGTGGCCTGTTCGTTAGCAGCTGTCGTGCTGATTTTTCTGTCGGCTCCATTCGATGCTCCAGACGCAGAGCTCGATAGAGCTTCGGATGTCGTCCCTGGCGCTATCCGTGTGGTCGTGCAAAGCGCGGATGAAGTAGAAGACAGTCGAAGCGACGTGGCGGTGTCGAAGCGTATTGTTCGTGATCTTCGTTCGGCCCTTTCGCGTAATCCGGCTATCGAAGTCGTCGGAGAAAAGGCCACTAGAGCGGACTTTCGCATCGACAGCGCGGTGCAAGATTCAGGTGGTGCGGCTCAGTACTCCATCGAAGTCACGAACGCCCATAGCGATGCTATCGTCTGGGCCAGGGTCTATGATCTTGAAACGGAAAACGATGATCACGAACGTTCGTTGATCAAGCATGTCTCTCGAGAGCTCAGAACCCGGTTGCTAGGGGCAACGAAAAACGTGTTGGAAGGGCGAGACCCTGGTGCTCTGTCTGCGGAACAGCTCTTCGTGATGGCGACTTGGGTGTCAGGGCCCGCGATAAGCGCAGTCGAATGGGAGAAAGAGCGTCTCGCGCTCGCGCGGCTCGCAGTCGCGAAGGATCCTGAGTTCGGCCCTGCATACTCTGTTCTTGCTGATAAGATTGCATACCTCGCGGCCGTTGACGCAACGATGAATAGCGAGGTCGCTTTGGAGGAAGCGGAGCGCAGTTGGAGGCGGGCGATGGAGTTGTCTCCTTTGGACGCCAACGTCGTGTTCAACGTAGCACAGGGGCAATGGCATTCGGGACGCGTCGCAGCATCTGTTCGTTCCATGACGCGAGTTGTTGAACTCGACCCCACCCACGCGCTCGCGAGCTTCTTTGCGGATGTTTACCCATACACCTGCTCGGTTGCTCCCGATGAAGTAATGAAGAGCACAATCGCTTTTGATCGACAGCTCGCCGCGGATGACCCCATTCGCTGGATAACACTTACTTGGACAGCTTGGTTACATATGTACCGCGAGGAGTATGATCTCGCACTTGATGCTGAAGAACGTGCCGCGCAGATCTTCCAGATACCATACACGACCATTCGTCATGCGGTTCTACTCAACTTAAAAGGACGGGTAGAGGACGCGCATCATCTGATAGAGGCGCAGAGAAACAGATGGCCGAACATCGATCCTAGTCACTTTGCGGACGTCACAATGCCAAGACTGTGTGCCGAGAAGGGCGGAGGTGATCGTTTTATCGACCTGTACCATCGTTTGGTGGGCAGCCTTGAAGAGCGCAGATAATAGCACATTGCCTCTACCGCGAAGCGATTTAGTGCTTTGGCGTATCCCTTCAGTAGGCCTCACAGCCGTTCTTGGGGATAGCTCGTACCTTCGATTTTCGCAGCTGCAAGGAATGGCGGGAACCGAGAACGCAAGCGCAGCATTTGGCGTGGTGGTCAAGGTCAGCAACACGGAATCCGTCCAGCAACATCACGTCCGTTTCCTGCACCGACCGTATTTACTCGCCAGTGCGTCGGACGGCTGCTTTGGCGTCCCGCAATAGCGAACCGTGACCCTCGCGTGAATGGCCGCTCAGGGCCGCCAACACCTGGGGTGCTAGTTTCGTTGGCGCGGACCAGTGGCAAACCTACGGAAGGCGCCTCAATCGATACGTTATTGCAGTCTCAATTCGTCGATCATGCGATCACGCATGACGAACTTCTGCGGCTTCCCTGTTACCGTCATTGGAAACTCTTCTACGAAGCGGATGTAGCGCGGCACCTTGAAATGGGCGATCTGGCCTCGACAGAAGTCCAACACTGCTTGTGAATTCAGGCCCGGGTCGCGCGATACGATCCAGGCGCATGCTTCCTCTCCGAATTTCGGATCGGGCACGCCGAAAACCTGAGCAGCCGAGATATCCGGGTGGGTCATCAGGAAGTTCTCGATCTCGGCGGGATAGATGTTTTCGCCGCCCCGGATCAGCATGTCCTTGATACGCCCAGTGACCTTGCAGTAACCGTCTTGGTCGATCACACCCAGATCACCGGTGTGCATCCAGCCATCGCGAATTGCCTCGGTGGTGCGCTCAGGATCGTCCCAATAGCCCTGCATTACAAGGTATCCTTTGGTCAGTAACTCACCTTGCTCGCCAATCGGCAAGGTGTCACCGCTGGCGTTGACGACCCGTACCTCGACATGTGGTTGGATCGTCCCGACCGAAGATACTTTGTGTTCCAGGCTATCGTCGACCGAGGTTTGGAAGCTGACGGGAGACGTCTCGGTCATGCCATAGGCGATCGTCATCTGGTCACAATGCATTTCGTCGATCACCCGGCGCATCAAGGGTACCGGACACGGCGCACCGGCCATGATGCCAGTCCGCAACCCCCTGAGATTGAATCGCTTGAACTCCGGGTGATCCAACATTGCCTGAAACATGGTCGGCACGCCGTGCACGCCGTTGCAGCGCTCGGCCTCTAACGCCGTCAGTGTCTCCAATGGATCGAAGCCTTCGCCCGGGAAGACCATTTTCACGCCGTAGGCGATGGCCGCAAGGTTCCCGAGCACCATGCCAAAGCAGTGATAGAACGGCACCGGGATGCACAGCGCCTCGCCCGGCTGTAGCTTCATTGCCCGCGCAACCGAGATCGCGTTGTTGAGAATGTTGTAGTGCGTTAGAGTCGCCCCCTTGGGCGCACCTGTGGTGCCAGACGTGAACTGGATGTTGATCGGATCATGGTGCGACAGGCCCGTAGTGATAGCGTCAAGGCGGGCGACGCCTCCTGCAGTGCCTTTCTCAATCACCTGATCGAAGTGGAAGCACCCCGGAACCGGTCCCTCGCCTAGTTGCACGACGATGCGGAGGTGCGGCAGGCGGGCAGACTGCAACTGCCCGGGCCGGCAGTCGGCCAGCTCCGGTGCGAGTTCCTGCAGCATCTGAATGTACTCCGAGCTCTTGAAGCGCGTTGCCGCGAGGATCGCCTTGGCTCCGGTCTTGTTCAGCGCATACTCCAGCTCGGAGAGTCGGTAGGCCGGGTTGATGTTGACCAGGATTACCCCGATCCGGGCCGTCGCGAACTGTGCCAGCAGCCATTCCGGCCGGTTCGGCGACCAGATCCCGACGCGGTCTCCCTTGTACAGCCCCAATGCAAGCAGCCCGGCCGCCAACTGATCGACTTTGTCCGAGAACTCCTGAAACGACCAGCGGTCACCATTCGACTGGAAAACGGCCGCTGGGCGTTCGCCATGACGCCGCACGACCTCCGCTAGGAAAGCCGGGATAGTAGCTTCCAGCAGCGGGCGTTCGGTCGGCCCCTTGACATGGGAAAGGCCATTTACTGGCCGGACAGAAGGGACCGAGGCATCCATTTCGCTCTCCTTTTTAGCACTTCGCGCTTGCGGGACTCTGCGAGATGGCGGCCGTAGTGACAAGGGCTGCGGATCCTCTGAGTCCTCAAGCGCGGTCGCCGATCTATACCTCGCCAAACGCCCGCGCACCTACTGGCCTCCAACGCCTGAGACCGAACGGAAGTTTCGTCCTAAATCTGTGAACTAGCTCATCCCGGTTGTTCGCACGTGCCGCGAATGGCCGTTGATGAGGACGCGACCGCAGCAATCCGACGCGGTCATGGAGCTCCGAAAAAGGCCGATCTCGTTGAAAAAGTCTGCTCAAGCTGAAAAACGGCGACTTTCGCCGATCTCTCCAAAAATAGACCGTTGATAACATTGAGAAATTTCTTGCCGCCGAAAGGCGAGTTGGACAGAAAACGCCGTTTGGCGACTTTTTCAACCAAATCGGCCGCGCCTACCAGTTCGACGGTGCCTTTCAGAACGGCAGGAAACGCGCAAGGACATCCCAGAGCCACTTCATGAACGTTCCGATCGGTTGGATGGCAGCTACGCCCTGAATGTTGGGGCGAGCTACGCGAATTCTGGGTGATGCTGGCTGGTCCACTGGCCGTTGTCGGCCATTATGCCGGACCGCGAGCGTTGGATTGAGCAGAAGGTTGCTGCGTAACGGTTTGTCAGTCTCGTCCACGCTCACGGACGTGCAGAGTCGACCAGATCCTTTACATTTCGCTCCACGCGGATCTCTCTGACCAATGCCTCCGCTTCTTGCCTGCTGACGATAGGGCGGGCGGGCGGACCGAGAGCCCTAGGGTCGTCTCGCAGCCCGGGGTATATTGCGTAGATCTCTTCGCGATGTTCAGGTGCGAAGTCCGCCAGGGCGATGTGCCCGGGCCTGAAGCTTTCAGTCGGCGCGCCCTCAGCAAAAATGATTTCATGACGATCAAAGAGTAGCGAGTAGTATTCGACTGCACGTTTACCTTTCATTACACGCACGTCCTCTAGACGGGTGAGTCCTTTGGCCAATGCTAGGACTTCATGCATGCCGTGCTTTGCGAGCACCGTCTTTCCAGCCAATACGATCCGGTGTTGAGGGGAGACAATCAAACGCCGTCTGGGCAGCCCCCCGCCAAGAGCACCCGCCTTGAACTCGATAGGCTTATCCTTACCTGCTCGAGCGTTCCCCGCGTCGAAGGTTACCTTGCGTCGGCCGATCCAGCGCAGCGTTTGAAGCCCACGATCTGCCGTGACGAAGCGGTCGCCGGGCCACAGGTCTTCCACCGGTACTTCGCCGTGTTCGGTCAGGATTAAGGTGCCAGGCGCGAAGCATGCAGGGACACCCATCGCCACCAAGGACGCGAACTGCGTCTGCTGCGTCGAGGTATCAATCGTGCCATCTGGAACGTTGATTGCCTCGCCTGAAGGGAAGGTAAGAACCTGATTTGAACCACCGCCGCCCGAGACCGTGATCTCGTCAGCCGTGACCAAGCCATCCTGGTTCGTCAGGACGTTGCCAACGTCAGATAGGGCGGCGGTGCTTAACTGATCATCACCGTCACCGAAATCAGTGATGGTATCTGATCCGCCTGAGGCGTCTACTGCAAACGTGTCGTCGCCTGTCCCGCCTGTGAGCGTGTCATCGCCGGCCCCACCAAAAAGGGTGTCATTGCCCGAGCCGCCATACAGCGTGTCGTCGCGAACGCCTGCATAGAGGAGATCATCGTCGGCACCGCCGTAAAGGGTGTCGATGCCGGCTTGCGACGAAAGCGTGTCATTCCCGTCACCGCCATACTGTTCGTCATTGTGGCCGCCAGAGGTGATCTGATCATTTCCAGCACCAGCGAACAGGTCACCCGGACCTGCAGTGTCAGTTATCTGGTCTTCACCAGCACCGCCGTAGACTGTGTCGGCCCCGACGCCCGTATTGATAGTATCTGCGCCGGAACCGGCGTAGATCAGATCGGCGCCATCTCCACCGACCAGACTGTCATTTCCGACACCCGCGTCGAGGCTGACCCCTGCCGTGTCATTCGAAGCATCCAGTTGGTCGTCCTGATCTGTCAGGATGATATTCTCGATCCCGAAGAACGTGCCGGTGTCGGTTCCGTCGGTGAACGTGCCTTCTTCTTCACCGGTGAAGCTGATGGTGACGCCACCGCCGAGAGCGCTCAGGTCCAGCGTATCGTTGTCGGCACCCCCTTCACCGCCGTAGATGACATCTGCGCCGAAATCGTCCTCGATCTCGATGAGGTCGGAACCGTCGCCGCCATAGATCAGATCGTCTGCAAGACCGCCGATGATCCTGTCATCTCCGCCGCCCATCTGAACGGCGAACGGATTCGATGCGTTTGCTTCCGAGCCGTCGAAAAAGTCGTCTTGGCTCGTGAGGATGAAGTTCTCGATCCCCTCGAACGTGGCAGTATCGGTGCCGTCGGTGAGCGTGCCGTCTTCGCCGGTGTTCAGTGTGATCGTCGCGCCTGTTCCCAGCGCGTCCAAGTCGAGGGTATCGCTGTCGATGCCGCCTTCGCCGCCATAGACGATATCTGTTCCGAAACCGTCCTCGATTATGAACGCGTCCGCGTCGTCTCCGCCGTAGAGTGTGTCGTTGGCCGCGCCGCCTTGGAGTGTATCGTTGCCCGCACCCGCGTAGAGAAAGTCACCGTCGGAAAGATTGGTGCCTGCATTATCGCCCGAGAACAGTTGGTCGTCGCCATCCCCGCCATAAAGCGTGTCGTGGTCTAGGAAATTGGCGTCCTCTCCGCCATATATAACGTCGTTCCCGCTGCCGCCGTAGAGAAGATCTGCGGAGTCTCCGCCATCAAGTACATCATCGTTGTTGCCGCCATAAAGGTCGTCGCGACCATTGCCACCGGCGATGCTGTCGCTTCCGTTTCCACCAAAGACAGCGTCGTCGTCACCGCCGGAGTCTACAGTGTCAGCCCCTACGCCTCCGTAGATCGTATCGGTTCCTGCATCTCCGGTAACGCTGTCATCTGCGCCGCCACCATATACCAGGTCACCGCCGCCGCCCCCCGAGATGGAGTCCTCTCCGGCTCCCGTTGCGATGGAGTCCGCGCCGTCGCCGGCTTGGATAGTCACATCTTCAGTGGCGCTCGACCCGACGAACGTGTCAGCCCCCGATGTTAGCTCGAAGGTCTCAATACCTTCGAACGCGCCAGAGTCGCCGTCGGCGTCGCTGAACGTGCCTGTTCCACTTCCAGTGAGCGTTATGGTCAGAGCGTCATCCGCGACCGCCCCGCTCAGAGTGTCGCTGTCGTCGCCGCCATCCCCTGCGAAGATCGTGTCTGTGCCGAAGCCGATGTTGAAGACGTCTCCGTCATCTCCGCCATAGAACGTGTTGCCGCCGAACATCAGATTGAACGTGTCGGCCCCGGTTCCGCCGTAGAGAATATTGTCCCCGAAGCCACCGTTCAGAAGGTCGTCGCCGGCACCTCCATAGAGTGTATCATTGTCACTCCCGCCGTCGATATCATCGTTGCCGTCACCGCCGTAGATGGTGTCAGATCCTCCTGCACCATCGATGCTGTCATCTCCTGCGCCTCCCTGCAGGTCGTCAGCAAGTCCACCACCATCGATGACATTCGCGACATCCGGATCGTAGTCCACCGTGTCTGTGAAGCTCGCGTATGTGGGCGCGTTGGCACCGTCGATGTTGAAACTGGATGCGACCTCGTACGTGACGCCCGGCTGGAGCTCCGGTTGAGCCAGCCATCCAACCTTGGTGCCACCGATCTCCATCGAATAGAGCGTGATCGTTGAGCCATCCGGGGCAGTGACAGTGCGGCCGCCCTCCAAGTAGATCTGCCCTGATGCGATGGTCGATCCACCACCATCGGTTACAACGGCGCTCTGACTAGAATCGTCGCCGACTTCATTGCTGCTGGCATCGCCTTCAAGCAGACTGTCTGCATCGGTAACACTGACGGTGATACGGCTATCGACGCCGTCGAACGTCGGATCGACTCGGAACGTTCCCCCGACTGTGGTCAGATCGCTAGAACCTGACAGAATACCAAAGGCCGATACCGGATATCCGGTAAGGATCGGCATGCGCGCACCTCCAAGGCCGCACACCCGACAAGCGGATCAGACGTCTTCACAGCGTTCAGGGTCGCGGCGTCGGCATCGGACTAGCCCGCATGCGTTTAGGTATCGTTAGCGACGATTCCCGGCGGCACGCCTGAGACGAAGGCGCGTACCTCGACCGATGCGATGGCATGCATCATCCTGCCGGGCGCTAGTCGGGTTTAAGGCTATCAGTGCTCGACGTACTTTGCACTCAGTTTACCCAGAATGTAGCCTTCGCTGAGATCATACTCAGTTATTTTCGCGAACTCCTCTGGCGACGGGCACTAATCGTATCGCTGTTGGCTAACGGCACCGGCATGCGACCGCTCGCGGTTAGAGGAACTTCAACCTCTACCGTGTTTGTGAAAATGTAGTTCCCATTACCATCAACCCCCAGAATGGCTGAGAAGTGCAGAATGCTGACAAAGCAGCATCGCCACCAGCTTAAAACCATCTTTCCCAGTCTGGCCGAAGGCCCCGACATCGGTTTGGGGCCAACGGCACTAAGCTGTCTTACGCTTCAGGAAACCGAGCGTTTAGCCAACCTTTTGCTCGAATGGGAGTTGCCCCAATCGCGATCTTCTCACGCCATGAAGTCGAAGACGTGTATGTCGACGAAGGCTTGGTAAATGTCGGATGTATCCGCGACCACTGGATCCGCATCAACTTCAAGGCGAAATCCCGCTGCGCCACCTTGCGAGTGCGCGACGACCGGGTTCGTGTCGTACTCGACCCTGAAGTTTCCCGCTGGAAAATAGTTGTCGGTGAATGCGGTTGTGTCGTGCTCCAGGCGAAACACGATCGTCTCTGGGGTGGTCCAGTCGTCTTTGAGGAGTTGGGCAATCTGGCCGTTCGTCTGCTGGGTCATTGTTCTGTCCTTCCTGTTGTTGAGCGGTGTGCCGCTCTCTGACGAAGGACAGTGTTCGACGACCTTGTTTCGCCCAAATTGCTGAGATCCGGGCGAAGCGTTTCATTTGCTTCGGAGAGCGAGAAGCGTGCCTGACGGATTCAGACTTCTTCGAAATCGAGCAGAAGTTGCTCATCGTCCTCGAATGGCTGGCTCTCGAATGCGCTCTCAACCGCTGCGTCCTCGCCAATCACAAGATCGTCGTCATCCCACATGGTTAGCTCCCGCTTAATTCCTCGTGATGCCGGTCACTCTTTGGCAAGAAGTCTGAACGAAGGTTTAAGGGCTGTGGATAGAATACGGGGCGGTCACCGCATCCGCCACCGGGTTCAGCGGCTTATTGATCCTGGCGGACGCTTTAGCCCTTGGAGTCTGACTCAAAATACCTGAGCCATTTTTCTTGCGGCGTAGGAGGCTGACCTTCGGATTGATGCGATGAGTGTCCAAGGGCGCGTCGATCATAGTCAGGACGAGTGATTTCGGTCCAAGGCATGCTCCCCTCCGGCAGTAGCAACCGGAGTGAAGCACAAACGACTGAAATCGCTCAACTTAAGTACCGTTTGAACCCTTAGGCATAACGAATTCGAAGGTCATGGTCCCGCCATGGCTTTCGGTGCTGTCGGTCGGTTCTTTGGATGTCTCTCTCGAACGAGCGCTGCCACCAGCTGAGACGATGTCCAAGTCGTCATCGTTCAATTCAGCCGCTTGAGAAATCTGGTCGGTAGTATTGGTCTTGGTCATTGGTAACTCCGTTGGTCTGTCCGGCGTGATTGCCGATGACCAAAGTGATAGTCGGTGCGTGTATCGCCCCGATCTCGTAAACTGTCTCAATTGTATCGCTCTCTTGCACCAATAGGCTGCCCGACCCGGCGGGCGTCAATTCACAGGCCCCCATGCCAGAACGCTACCTCATCGGCGCTGACGATCTTCCAAAGAAGATCGCCACGGTCGGCACCCAAGTTCCGCTTGCGGTGGCCCTGGGCCTACCAGAGATGGAGATTTGATCGAAGCGAGTCAGAGCTTAGCCGCGACCTCAAAGCCATTGCGCACGAGAGCCCGGTGTCCCGCCGATTGATCACCATTCCCTGGCATTAGGCCGATCGCGTCGCTCACTTCTTGGCCCTCGTCGACGATCCAACCAGGTTCAGGCGTACTGCGGACGTCGGGGCATTTCTTGGTCCCCCCCCGACGATGCCGATCGGGCGACACAGACTACTCCAGGCGCATATCGAAATGCGGTGACGCCACCATGCGCGGGGTGCTCATCGAGGCAGCGGGGTGCGGGATCGGCAGGATGAAGCGTTTCTCGCGCTTAAGAGCCTGGGCTGTCCACCTGGCGGCTCGTAAAGGGGCAAAAAAAGCGATGATCGCAACAGCCCGGAAATTGGCAGTGCTCTTGCTGACGCTTTGAAAGAACGGAACCGACTACAACTGGACCAAGGAGGAGGCCGCCGCCTGACTGAATTCCCGCCACCGGTGCGCGCGAGACGAAGTCCCGACGGGAAGGTAGCAGGTCGATCTTGTGTTTCTGGTTGGGAAATCCCTTGCGAGGTTCCCGCGTATTACATCCATGGCGACTGGTCACCGATTGCCATTATGAGGCGAGAGCTCTCAACCTCGGAGAGAACCAAGACCCCGGACGGGCCAGTGTTTCCTACTCTTGACGGAGAAGCCGCGATCAGAGAACCAAGGCAGCGATATCCCAGATCGCTTTGACCGGATCGATGCCCAACTGGAATGGTCAGATGACGGTTTTTCCCGCATCCCAACTTCGAAACCGACTTCGCGTTCGCAATTGCCGCGAATGTCTCGTTCGGTAATCCGGAAGCCTGCCATGGTACCCCACGCTGAATGTCGGCAATCGAGATCCGCGCTCATTTTAGCAACATCCGCCTCCTGCGCGTTGCACTCTTTCATGGCCACACCGATCAGCGTCCGCTTAGCCAATGGCCGAACTTAAGGGAATTTCGGGTGCTCTCGGACAGAGCGCTAGGCGGAGCACTGCGCGAGACACGACTCTTCGGTCAAACTTCAATCTCCCCGAAACTTGCCGTAGCCTCACGAGCCCAGCCAGCGCGCACCTTGCGCCATT
>ERZ1740062.473-NODE-473-length-21832-cov-4.773385_pt1 | contig 21832 bp, 22 predicted proteins | sample MGYA00581741_ERZ1740062 | MGnify/ENA primary metagenome ERZ1740062 (study PRJEB43018, sample SAMN04849747) | marine metagenome | isolation source: floating plastic debris | place: Pacific Ocean | collected 2008-09-01 | study: EMG produced TPA metagenomics assembly...
AGAATCTTTCCCATACCCGCTGCCAGCCGTTCGTGATAATCCCACCAAGGCTTGTCGGCGTAAAAATGCCCTTCTACAGCCATTTCCTTCCAGTCTTTCATGACATCATCCACATACTTTTGCGCAGATTTGGGTTGTAGTCCCAAGGAGTTTCCAGTAAAATAGATGACATCCCGCCCTTCATGCTGCGGAAAGTGGAATTCCTCCCTATACTTCCGTAAAGGGTCTTTTTTGTCAAGACTTTGTGCGAATTCCAGCGTGTTTTGGTACATGAATTTGGCTTTTTACAAAAATAAGGTTTGATTGCCGATTCGGCTGTATGCTACCCCAATCGCATTTCGATAAAGTGTCTTTTGAAGCCTGCTTTTTCATACGCTCGAATCGCCCCTTCGTTGACATTGTATACGGTTAACCTAAGCTCCGTATAACCTGCTGCTTTAGACCACTTTTTTAATCCATCTACAATGGCCTTGTTAACCCCTTTACCGCGCCACTGGGGTACCGTGTACATGAACCCTAAATAGGCATAGGTATCATGATTGAGATAGTGTCTGGCAGTTTTAGGTATCGCATAGCCAGAAGCAATAAGTTCTCCATTACTTTCCGCGACCAAAACACATTTGTTTTTATCTTCAATGTACTCTGCAAGATCATAGTAAGAGATTTTCCCAGGCTTTAACGTGGGGTCCATAGGCCTTTCCGCCGCAATGATTTCTTGCTCAAAATCCTTTAAAACCGCTAAGTCATTTAAGGTTGCTTCGCGAATGATATAATCCTTGTCCATAGTCTCATTTCTGTCGTTTGAAAGTACAGGTTTCTCTATTTTTGCGAAAACAAACCATGCATTTTCTTTCCGCCGTTTTAGAGACCTACATCGCAGAGCATTCGGAGAATGAACCAGAATTGCTGGCCAAACTTACTCGTGAAACCCATTTAAAGGTGGTGCGGCCCCGAATGATTACGGGGCATTTTCAAGGAAGGGTTTTGAGTATGCTTTCTAAACTGGTCCAGCCGAAACGAATTTTGGAAATTGGCACGTATACGGGGTATTCTGCCTTATGTTTGGCAGAAGGAATGCATCCTGAAGGCGAGCTTCATACCATTGAAGTCAACGAAGAACTGTATGACTTGCAACAGCGCTATTTTGGTGAAAGTGCGTTTCATTCACAAATTGTTCAACATATTGGGAACGCCCTAGAAATTATACCGACCCTTGAAGGCCCCTTTGATTTGATATTTATCGATGCGCATAAAATGGAGTATGATGCCTATTTTGAAAAGACAATGGAGAAAGTACGACCCGGTAGCATCATCCTTTCTGACAATGTACTTTGGTCAGGCAAAGTAGTAGAAGAAGTAGAATCTACGGATTATACTACCCAGGCTTTAATGACCTACAACACAAAACTCAAAGAAGACCCCAGAGTGGAAACGGTTTTACTGCCTATTCGGGATGGCCTGACGTTGTCTCGCGTACTTTAAGCGACTGATAGTATCGGTAAAACAACAAAGCACTGGCAACACCTACTAGCCCTCCTACCAAAACATCCAAAGGAAAGTGAACACCCAAATACAGTCTACTGTAGGCGAATAAAAGTGGCCAAACAAGAAAGGCAGCCACCCATTTATAGCGGTCCTTTAAAAATAACATCATCAACATCGTTATGCCAAAAGAGCTTGAAGCATGCCCTGAGAAAAAGCTAAAATCGTGGGGCGTATCCAATATGCGCATAAATCGATTGATATCGGGGTCGTTGCATGGGCGCAATCGATAAGTCAAGATTTTCACGCCTTTGGACAAAAGGGTAATGAACAAGGCAAAAACCAAGACAAAACTGAGTTGCAACCATGCCGTTTTACGCAATGCTTTCCGAAAAATCAAAAAGCCAAAGAGTAAAAAGAGTGGAATCCAGACATCTATTCTGGTAATAATAAGCCAAAAGGAGTCGTATTTTGGAGAGCCTAGGGAATTGAGGTAAACCAAAAGGTCTTTATCCCATTGTATGAGCCCATCAAGCATGGAACTTACTTTCTTTTAATGGTTCCGGTCACCTCATCCACATTTTTCTTGACTTCGTTCAGTTCTTCGCGGATATCTTTGGTAAAGTCAGTATCTATACCTTGTTTTTCGGCAGTTTTTTGGATTTCACGCTTAATATCGTCAGTCGCATCACGCAATTGGCGCATACCTTTTCCCAATCCTTTGGCGATACCAGGTAACTTATCAGCACCAAAAACCATCACCACGATAAAGAGGATGAAAAAAATCTCGGCTCCGCTAATGAACAACATGTACATATCACAAATATAACCAGAAGTTGGGTTGCCAAACAAAAAGCCCCGTGAAAACACAGGGCTTTTTTATCTAAGGTCCTTAAGGACTATTTTCCTTTAATGCTGTCCTTAAATTTACTGAAATCAGACTTTTCTTCTTTCTTAGGCCAGCTATTGTTTTCCGTATCGATATCGGCAGTTTCCTATATTGGGTCAATCACGATATTGGTCAACTCTTTTTCGGTCGCCATTACGCGGGTTACCTCGCTATCGTTTTTTCTCCAAATCTCTGCAGGATACGTGATACTCTCCTTGGTACCATCGGCGTAAGTGTACTCCACAATCAATGGCATTGGGATACCTCCTGGCTTGTCAAAAGTTATTTCGTAAAAGTATTTGGGCTCTTTTACTTGGGCTCTTTCTTCAGCCGTCATGTTATCCATCATAAACTCCTTCAAGTTTTTGGAAGTTTCAGATGGAGCTTTGCCTTTGAGGTTTTCATTGAAATCCTCACTGCTTTCTTCTACCAAATAAACTAGTGGAGGAAAATCTGCTTCCGTCACATTACGGTCCTCCATATACTTTTTCATCTCAGCGTTCGGCTCGGAGCTAACGTAAAACTTCTTTACTTCTTTGACGCCTATGTCCACATAATCGGTGGTATAGAACCATCCTCTCCAGAACCAATCCAAATCAACTGCTGATGCGTCTTCCATGGTACGGAAAAAGTCCTCGGGAGTTGGGTGTTTGAACATCCAACGTTGTGCATAGGTTTTGAAAGCATGGTCGAACAGCTCTTTGCCCATAACCGTCTCTCTCAAAATGTTCAAAGCAGTGGCAGGCTTACCATAAGCATTTGGTCCTAAACTGTATACATTCTCAGGGTTGGACATAATTGGAGCAATGTAATCTTGATCACCACTCATATAAGGCACCACCTTCGCAGGCTCTCCACGACGTGAAGGATACTTATCGTTAGGAGCAACGACTTCTGGGAAGTTTTTCCCAAATTCCTGCTCGGTCAAATATTGCATGAAGGTATCTAATCCTTCATCCATCCAACCCCACTGGCGCTCATCAGAGTTTACAATCATTGGGAAGTAGTTGTGTCCAACCTCGTGAATGATTACACTAATCATCCCATACTTGGTTCTATCATTATAGGTACCATCTTCATTAGGTCGTCCGTAGTTCCAACAAATCATGGGATACTCCATACCTTGATTTTTGGCATGAACTGAAATGGCTTTGTGATATGGATAATCGAAAGTGTGTTTTGAATACGTAATCAAGGTTTGCACCACGGCTTTGGTAGAATAGTCTTCCCAAAGTGGATTTCCTTCTTTAGGATACATAGACACAGCCATGACATCCTTACTACCTACTTTTACAGCTTGCATGTCCCAAATGAACTTACGAGACGTGGCGAAGCCATAATCACGCACATTGGTCGCTTTGAACTTCCAAGTTTTGGTCTTATCTGAAAAACCTTTCTCAGCAGCTTCTGCTTCTTCCTGAGTGACAATAATTACAGGTTTATCATATGATTTCTTGGCTGCTTTGTAGCGCTTCATCATCTCTTTAGAGAACACCTCATCTCTGTTTTGAAGTACTCCAGTAGCATCCAAAATATGGTCGGCAGGTACTGTAATGCTCACATCGTAATCTCCAAAGGGCAATGCAAACTCTCCGCTACCCCAGAATTGATGATTCTGCCATCCTTCAACATCACTGTAAACGGCCATACGAGGAAAGAACTGTGCAATTACATAAGCACGGTTGCCATCTTTTTCAAAGTACTCATAACCCGAACGTGCACGGTTGACCGTGTGGTCTGGAATGTTGTACCACCATTTAATGCTGAAAGAAACCTTCTCGCCACTTTTCAAGGCTTGCGGAAGATTAATGCGCATCATGGTCTGATTAATGGTATGCGAAAGTGGTTTGCCTGCAGCATCCTTTACACTTTCAACATTGAATCCACCATCAAACTTTTCTTCGTTATAGGTTTTATTAAAACGGCTGGCCGAATAGGCAAAATTTACGGCATCACCGTTTCGTAGAGGTGACTTGGAATCCCTTGCTCTCACATTTTGATCCAACTGCACCCAGAGAAATTCCAAATTATCTGGGGAATTGTTGTGATAGGTAATGGTTTCCTCACCGTAGATTTTTGCATTCTTATCATCCAAACGAATGTCCATTACATAATCCGCTTGCTGCTGGTAATAATCAGGACCAGGAGCTCCGGAAGCGGAACGATATGTATTAGGAGTGGAGAACTCCTCGTACAACTGTTTGAATTTACTTTGATTGTAGTGCCCAGGTTTTCTAGGCTCTTCTTCGGTTTCACCTTCCTGTCCAAATGAAAAAGCAACAGCGAATAGAAAGAAAAATGAAACGAAATAGTACTTCTTGTTCATCATTATGTTCTTGATTTTAACGCGCGAAAAATAACTTATTTTTAACTGATAGTTAAGAAAGCGTTAGAAGTTTAACATACCTTTATTATTGTACTTGGTCAGGACAAAACTTTTCTTGGATTTCCCCCATTTTACGTGCACAATATTCTGTTGATCATCGAACAAATCGGTCAAAACCTCATTGGTTATCGACAGCTTTTGAATAGCTGTTAACTTTACATCAGACACCTCCAAATAACAGATAGCTACATCGTTTTCATAGCGCTTTCCCAAAAACTTGCAAGGCACCGTTTCACCATTTAACTGTACCGAAAACTTGGTTTGAAAATATTTTTTGATGTATTTATCTGAAACTTCTTTTTCATCGGGAGTGTCTAAGTACATTTCCATACCATAACGTTCTGCCAGAACATCATCCAAATCGTCAATGAAAATTCGGCTTGTGATTTGAAACGCTTGCTCTTCTTCGACGTATTTGAAATTTGTCACGCTCACATAAAATTTATGGGCTGCTGAAAATCCAAAACTTGCTGATACAGCTATTAATAAGACGCAAATGCAAACCGTCCTTGCTTTAAATGTTGAGATAGTATTTGTCAAACCGATTTTATTCATCCTCCAAACTATTGATTTTTCGATAAGATTTGCTTTGTGCTACTAAAAATTCCCATAATACTAGTTCATTTTCATTTGTTTGCACCGCTTTAAAGGTTTCGTTCATTTGGCAATAATGGAAAAAATCGAACAATCTATCCTCAGGAATTTTCAATTGGGACACGAATATGGAATCCATATATTTTTCTTCAGCTTTTTGTATCGTCGCGTACAATGCATCCAATACCACCCTATCTTTCATTTGTTTCGTTCGCCCACTAATGCGATTGAGCAATTTGTTCACGTTAATGGCAATTCCCATGGGAATGATGTATGCAAATTTACCATTGTCGGCATCATTGAGTTTGTTTTCACTCTGAGAAATGACCTTCACATCTGCATTGGGCAATTGCAATGCCTCTGCACTCACATCCTTCGCCAACTTTAAACTTCCCAAATCCGTGCCAAGGTCGCCTGAAAGATTGTAAGGTCGCACTACCACCTCATCCAAAGTATTCACAAACTCTTCCAGCGATACTTGAATAAAATTCGCTGCGAAGATTTCCTTAGTGACTACGAATATCTTTCGGGTAAACTGAACTGCGGAGAAAACTAAGGTATCATTTTGTTTTACTAGTATTGAAATACTTCCATCTGCCCCAGTAATGGTTCCCATTTTGGAACTGCTATTTTGTACGGCAACCCCGACCACGTCCTTTCCTTTGGCTATGACCTTTCCCAGTAAGGTTTTCGTTTCCTGACCAAAAAGACTTTGAAAAAGGAACAAAAAAACCAGAAGGAAAATCCAAGAATACCTCATAATGATAGGATTCAGTCCAAATTGTTGTCTTCACGATACGCCCTACTTTTTGCAATCATAAAGTCCAAGATGCGTAACTTATCTTTGGAGTCTACCGCCTCTTGAAAAGCGTCATCTACCTCGCAGTAGTACATAAAGTCATCTATCTTTCCCTTAGGAATTTTCAGCGTTGCCTCAAAAAGTGAATCGGCGTAAAAGTTTTGAACGCGCTGGGTTCGTGCGTAGGTGTTGTCAACCTTGACCCTGTTTTTCAGCATTTTGGTACGCCCCGTTATGGCATTAATGATAGGATCTAGCGGAGGGCTTAATATCATTCCTACATTAAATTTTCCTCCTGCGGCTTGTTGCAATTTTCGTTCGCTTTGTGTTTTAATGCGTACCCCAGCGTTTGGTAAGTTGAGTGCTTCGGCGCTTACGTCTTTTTCCAAGGTCAATCCGCCTAAATCTTGGTCCAGATTTCCGGATAAATTATAAGGACGTACCACCACTTCACGGAGTTCGTTAACGAATTCTTCCAAGCTAACGATGATATAACTAGAGTCGTAAAGGTTTTGGGAAATCACCAACTGCTTTCTTTTGAATTGCACAGCAGAAAACACCAAGGTGTCACCCAAACTCACTTTTACGGAAAATCTGCCATCGATATCCGTAATCACGGCATCCTGTTTGGTAATGTTTTGAACCACTACACCGACCACATCCTTACCGGAACCATCTACCTCGCCTTGCAGCATTTTAGAGGGTGCATCTTGTGCCTGAACGGAAAAAAGCGAAAATGCCAACAGAAATATGAAGAGGCTATTCTTCAATGGAGGCCAGATAATTTTTGCTCTGCGAAACGAGAAAATCAATAAGTTGAAATTCATTTTCCTTTTTCAGAAGGGTTTGTGACGGAATTTTATCATCACAATACAGTAGAAAAGCGTCAATGTTATCTTGTGGCAATTTCAAATCCACAACAAAAAATTCATCATCGTATACCTGACGAAGCACATCGCTAATTTTTAACGGTGTGGTTTCTGACCCATCGGCTTGTTTGGATTTGAACATGGCTTTAAAAATGTTCACAAAGTTCAAACCATCCCGCATACCTCTCACTGATTGCGCTTCTGCTATATTTTCAACTTCTGTGCCACGGTCAATTTCGTATTCAAAGGTTTTAAACGTTTCGTTTTTGACTTGCAGAAACTTTTGCTGGTTTTCGGGACTGACCACAACCTCATCCAACTCGGTAATCTTCTCCTTTACCTCAACCACCAATCGATTGTTCTGTAAGATTTCAGCCGTAATAGTGACCACTTCCAACTGATAATTAACCGCGGTAAAAACCAACTGGTCTCCTTCCTGGACCATAATGGCGAACTCCCCGTTTTCAGTAGTAATGGTAGCGGTTTCAGTGGTCGCATTGATTACGTTTTCATTGGGTACGTTGCTACCCCGATACAGTACCTTGCCCCTAAGAAGTTTTCTAGTCTCCTGAGCTTGCAGCGGTACGGTAAGCATCAGCGTCAATATCAAAGTAAAAAGTGCGCGCATGTGGTGGTTTAATGTTCCTAAATAAAGAATTTGCCCCACAGATAAAAAATAATTCGGTTCTAAACTTTTGTTAATTCCGCCAGAAAGCGTGCGAAAAAACAGCTTACGTTCAGCCCGAGTAGCATGCATTTTAACGGTAAAAACTAGAATAATCCTTTGAACCGTTTAGTTTTGCGCAGCACAACAGTAACCTCAAATAACACTACATTGAAAAATCGCCTTCTTTGTGTATTGTTTTTAAGCTTGAGCTGTGTCCTTTCATGGGGACAAATCAAGATTGGAGAAAATCCCCAAAGCCTAGATATCTTTTCGGTTTTGGAGTTGGAAAGTACGTCTCGCGCTTTGGTCATTACCCGGGTGAACACTGCACAAATGGAAAACATGACTCCTTTGAGAGGCGCATTGGTGTACAATACAGAAACACAATGCATCCATTTTTATGACGGTATCAATTGGATAAACCCTTGTGATCAACCGGATGAACAGACCTTTAGCGCAGAAGCTATTGTCAATGCCAATCCGACAATAATTATAACCGAAGACCCTGCCACGAGCAATTTCAATTTTGAAGTAGGGAAAATCAATGGTATTGAAAGTATTGTTCCTTCGACGGTAAACGGAGACCTTCATATTCAACAACGTTCGATAACTACAAACCAATTGGCAGACGATTCGGTAACCCTTGATAAATTAATCAACGGTACAGTACCTGGGCAATTACTACGTTGGAACGGTACAAATTGGGAGCTTTTGGACGAAAGTGCCCTCTCAATAACCGAATTGGACGGGGTTATTGGTAATGAAGTGACTAATGCGGCAGATGCCACTTTAATTCGTACGGGAGCAGGAACAGACGCCGACCCTTTTGTTTTGGATGTAAACACCAACGGAATTGGCACCAACGAATTGGATGACTTGGCCGTAACCAACGCCAAAATCAACGATGATGCCATTACCACAGATAAAATTTTGGACAATGACGTCACTTCGGATGATTTGGCAAACGCTAGCGTGACGACCGTAAAAATTGATGATGATGCGGTTACTAGAGACAAAATAGATGCGAATATCGCAGGCACTGGCCTCGTCCAGGCCGCAGACGGTTCGCTTGAAATTGACGTCGCCGCCCTTAATGGGGATGGTACCTTGGGCTCCTTGGCGGGTACTATCGCTATCACGGGAACACCAATCAATGCACTTTTTGAAGACGTTAATATTGAAGTGGCTACGGATGCCATTACGAATGTTGAAATGGCCGATGATGCCGTGGATACCAATGAAATAAGAGATGATGCGGTAACCAATATCAAATTGGCCAACAATGCCGTGAGCACCGTTAAGATTCAGGATGATGCCGTTACTCGCGATAAAATCGCCCCCAATGTTGCTGGCACAGGACTGGTACAGGCAGCCGATGGTTCTTTACAGGTGGATGTAGGTTCGGTCAACGGGGATGGTACGCTTAGCTCACCGACGGGAACCATAGCGTTTACCGGAACACCCATCAATGCCCTATTTGAAAATGTGGGGGTTGATGTTGCCGATAATAGCATCACCAACGCTAAAATGACCAATGATGCCATCGATACGGATGAATTGGTCGATGATGCGGTTACACAAGACAAAATTGCGGCAAATGTAGCGGGCACAGGTTTGAATCAGGCTGCAGATGGTTCGCTCGAAGTGGATGTTACCGGCTTTGCAGGGGACGGCACCCTTGCCTCATTGGCTGGAACAATTGACATAGCAGGAACGCCTGCCAATGCCCTATTTGAAAACGTAAATATCGAAGTGGCCGACGATGCCATCACCAATATCAAAATGGCCGATGATGCCGTAGATACCAACGAAATTGTTGATGATGCAGTAACGAATGCAAAACTAGACGATGACGCTGTAAATACGGCTGAAATCGTGGATGACGCCGTAACACAAGATAAAATTGCAGCAAACGTAGCTGGTACTGGATTAAATCAAGCGGCTGACGGTTCTTTGGAAGTAGATGTCACCGCATTTGCTGGAGATGGAACATTAGGTTCGTTGGCAGGAACTATTGAGATTACCGGCACGCCGGCCAACGCACTATTTGAAAATGTGAATGTGGAGGTTGCTGATGATGCTATCACCAACGCAAAAATGGACGATGATGCGGTAAACACGGATGAACTCGTAGATGATGCCGTTACTCCAGCCAAATTAGCAAATGGAACCGCCGTAGGTCAGTTGCTTCGATGGGATGGAGCTGACTGGCAACTGGTTTTGGAAAACACAATTAATGATGAAGTGCCACTATCCGCTATTGTCCCAGCGATTCCCAATGCAGGTTCTGCAGGAGCCTATACTATAAATAACGTAGCAATAACGGCCACAACCATCATCCAATTGACCGTTCAAGAAAACACGCCCGGGAATCCCATTATGATTCAGTTGATCAATCAAGGGGCAGGCACTTTTTCGGTTCAGGTATATGAATTTTTAGGTGGGGTGCCCACACCTGCAGACGCCGTTTGGCACTATACCGTTATCAATCCCTAAGGCATGCTCAAATACTTTGGCATAGCATTTTTTCTACCCCTGGCCATAAGTGCTCAAAATGCCCTTTTCAACCAAGGGAACATTCAAATTCATCAAGATGGGCAGATTGGCTTTCATGCCGACCTCATCAACAATGAAGCTTTTGAAAACGATTTTGGTTTGGTCGGTTTTTATGGCAATCAACCATTAACCGTTCAGGGGACTGTATCCCCTACATTTTTGGATGTAGAGTTTTTCTTGCCAGGTGGCTTGTTTCTACAAAACACTTTGAACGTAAAAAACAACGCAAACTTCGTTCAAGGGGATATCGAAAGCGATTTGAACGATGACTCGATGTATTTAAATTTCGTTCAAGATGCTTTCTTTACTGGAGAAACCGATGACGCAAAAGTTACAGGTTACGCTGCAGCAGCCAACCGTACCAACTTTTCGTTTCCAGTTGGGGATTCGGAACAGTTACGTCCCCTGATTATGGACGCTACCAATGTTGCGGACCTTGCCATTTGTGGGTATTTTTTTGAGAATCCCTCCATGCCACTATCCATTTTAGCAGCATTTGATATTGAACAAAAAGTTAGAAATATTGGTACCGTTTCCGACCGGGAATTCTGGATTTTACGAAGCGATGCCGAAATGCAAGTCACCTTGAGTTGGAACGAGAGAAGCAATCTTGCTACAATTCCAAATGCGCGAGATGAGTCCATCATCGTGGTGGGTTGGAGCAAAAGTGCCAATCAATGGACCATTATTGGAAATTCCGTCAGAACCGGAACGTTGCAACGGGGGTTCGTCACCTCTTTGCCTTTTGTTCCAAACGATTACGAAGCCATTACCATTGGCACCATTCCCCTGCCAACAGATACTTTCGCGGTTGAAAATCCTACTTTGGGGAACTATTTTTTAAGTCCTAACGGAGATGGTACCAATGACTTTTTGGTGATTGACGGTATGGAAGAATCCCCCAACAACAGTCTGATGATTTTCAACAAATTCGGACAGAAGGTGTTTGAGCAAATCAACTATACCAACGAATTCATTGGAATGTCCAACACTGGCAGTTTCGTTTTAAAACCTGAAATCGGGCTCCCTGAAGGCATTTATTACTATCTTGTTACTCTTGATGATTTACAGTTAAATTACCAAGGTTTTATTTTTTTGGACCGATAGTGTAGGAAAATCCAACCTTACCATAGAATTAACCCTTTGATTCTTAAACGCTTGTAATTGAATAGTGGATTTCACAACACTGTGAATCCTATTCACAACAATTCCCTTTAAAAGCTAGTCGGTCATAGTATTTTTAAACCACACCAAACACTTTTAAGGAATTAATTATGCGCAAAATCCTGTATGTTGTTATGTTGATGCTACCCTGCTTTTTGGTAGCACAAGTTAAAATCGGTGATAATCCCAATAGCATCCACCCTAATTCCATTTTGGAAATGGAAGGTTCGGACAAAGCCCTAGTACTTACGCGGCTATCCCAAGCTCAAATGATGGGTATTCAGCCTTTGACAGGTGCTTTGGTTTACAATACAGATGTACAATGCATCCATTATTATGATGGTGCCGCCTGGATTAACCTATGTGACGTAACCAATGTCATCCAAGATTTACGGTTTACCAGTGGGGTAATTACCCTAACAGGAGACCCTGACGCTACCGCCATTGACCTCAGTGGTTATGATACTGATGCCTCAGATGATTTCAGTGGTAGTTTCAATGACCTTACTGATGTTCCCGTGGGTCTTGCCGATGGAGATGACAATACCACAACCAACCTAAATCAAGATGTAGGGACGGGGGTCATTTCATATAATAATGAGATTGGACTCACCCAAACAGCCAATACCGTAGGTAGTGAAGTGAGCAATAGTATTTCCGTAGGTTCCAATGGAGGCGCTTTTTACGAAAGTCCGATAAAAGCCTTTGGGAAAATAGCTTCTGACGGAAGTATCGATAAAGCCACTCCAGGGATAATCATAACCAAACTCGCTGGTAACGGTAATTACAGAATCGATTTACCGGTGGGTCTTGTCTCAGACGGCGATTATATTATTCAGCTGAGCATACCAAGTCGTGATGGTGCTGGTGCCGACGACCCGGGCATAACTTATCGTGCCCAGTCTGCCACAGGTTTTGAAGTAATTATAGGGGATAATGATAACGGCGGAACCGACCGCAGTCGCTACGATTCGGAGTTCATGTTTTCTATTTTGGATTTCTAAGAAACCATTGCATGAAAAACAGATATCCAAAACATAACATCTTTACCACCCTTCTCTTTGGTTTGGTTTTGCTTGGTAGTTTTCCCCTCTTCGGGCAAACGGCCTTTCACAACTTCGGAGATTTAAAAATCCATGAAAATGCGAACGTAGGTTTTCATTTGGACCTTACTGATGACGGTATATTTGATGACAATCAAGGCCTGATGGGTTTTTATAGCGATTCCCAATTGACCATTTCAGGAGATTCCCATCCTGTTTTTAACGATATGGAGGTATTTACCCAAAATGGACTTTTCCTTAATACTTGGGTAGGTGTTCGTAACAACATCAATTTCATTTCAGGTGATATTATTACCCCAAAAACAAATACGGATACCTATCTGTTGTTTTATCAAAATGCTTTTGCCACAAGCGCAGATGACACCTCCCATATCAATGGGTATGCCGCCGTTTTGAATGGCAATGGAACGCGTTTGCCTACCGGTGATGGCAATCAAAACAAGGCGATTTCCATTGGTGCCGGAATAGATGACGTGATAACCCAAGGTGCTTACTTTAGTGAAAACCCTAATTTTCCCCGAACGTTTGCAGAAACCTTTTCCACAGACAATATTGCGGACCCGGAAGTACAAATCAATACCACTGAATTTTGGAAAGTAACCGGAGAACTCCCCGTAGAACTGACCTTGAATTGGAATAGCTTCAGTGCGGTTGGAAATATCAGCGACACTATCGAAAGACTCGTTTTGGTCGGTTGGAACCGAGCGCAACAGCAATGGGTAAATTTGGGAGCCACTTTAGCTAGTGGCGATTTGGACTCTGGAATATTAACTTCCGACGTTTTTGTTCCCAACGACTATGAAATTCTCACTTTGGGAAGCGCTCCTGAAATTCTGGAGCCTTTTTCTGCCTTGGAACTGGACAACTACTTCATGACCCCAAACAACGATGGCGTAAATGACTTTTTGGTTATTGACGGTATTGAAAATGCCCCTAATAACACTCTGACGATTTTTGACCGCTATGGCATCAAGGTTTATGAAAAAGAAGGCTACAGCAATGAATTTGATGGCAGGTCAAATCGTGAAGGTGCCATTAACGGCGATTCTGGACTAGCCGCGGGAATATACTATTACATTTTCCATGATAAAGGCACAGGTCAGAAGTTTCAGGGATATCTTTATCTCGCAAATTGAACTTGCCCGTTATTTTAGAAACCTTCTAAGAAAATACTTAGTAACTTACTGCCCATAGGAGAATACACTTCCAATTTATGCAACGAAGAGACTTTGTAAAAAAGGGTTTGGGCACTGCCGCCGCCCTTTCCTTGCCTTTGAATTTCGAATTACCCTATCAAGACGATTATTCCATTCTGGAATTAATGGGTAAAGAAGACATTGAGCTATTTGGAGGAAAGGGCATCAATCTTTTGGAAGAAGCGGCCAGCGCCTTCAAAGAGATGAGGGCAGCAGCCTACGGTGACGGATATGATATTCAAATCGCATCAGGGTACCGGAGTTTTCAGCGCCTACAGGTTATTTGGGAACGCAAATTCATTCGTTACACGGAAGATGATGGTATGGAACCGTTGGACGCAATTGACAAAATCATTGAATATTCAACCATACCGGGGACCAGTCGTCACCACTGGGGGACTGAAATAGACATTATTGATGGAAATGTGAAGGTTGAGGGAAGTTTGCTCGTAACAAAAAAGTATGAAGAAGGAGGTCCTTTTGCGGGCCTTAAAAGTTGGATGGATGAACATTGCGAAGAGTTTGGATTCTATTTGGTCTATACCAACGAACCCAAACGGAGAGGCTTCAAATATGAACCTTGGCATTACAGCTATGCCCCGATATCCATACCCATGCTCGCTGCCTTCCGCAAAAAAAATATTTTAAGGATTTTACAAGACGAGACTTTTTTGGGTACTGAATACTTTACCGCCGGTTTCCTTCGGTCCTATATCCGAGAAAACATCTTGGATATCAATCCCGATTTGCTGTAGCACATTTTTTGTATCTTCTCTTCCCTGAACACTTGTAAATCATGAGAAGAGGAAGCTGGAAAATCAGAATCTTTATTGGACTGGCCATTGTTGCTTTTGCTTTTATTAAGCGTTGCAGCAATAAAGAGGAAAATCCTTTTACGGGCCGTATTCAAAATATCAATATGTCCGCAGAACAAGAAATTGCTATTGGGTTGCAAAACGCTCCCGATATCGCACAACAGTATGGTGGACTTTATCCAGACCAAAGACTACAAGCTTTTGTCGACGCCATTGGACAAAAATTGGTACGCAACAGTATCGCCAGGGAAACTCCGTATGAATATGATTTCCATTTATTGGCAGACGACCGTACCATAAATGCTTTTGCCTTACCTGGCGGACAGTGTTTTATTACCTATGCTCTTTTTTCGCAGCTGAACGAAGCACAACTTGCTGGGGTAATAGGTCATGAAATAGGTCATGTAATCGGAAGGCATTCTGCAGAGCGTATTGCGGAGAGTAGTTTTTGGGAAACCTTGACCATGGGGGCTAGTGTTGGTGGCGATATGGGAGGCCTAGTTAGTGGTATGGGCCAAAACACTTTACTGAAGAACGGAAGAGGAGATGAATTGGAAAGTGATGAGCTTGGTGTACTTCTAATGATTCAATCGGGGTATGATCCTTATGAAATGATTGAGGTAATGAAAATTTTGAAGGCGGCCGCTGGTCCAAATCGTGTTCCTGAGTTTCAAAGTACGCATCCTGACCCTGAAAATCGCATCGAAAGGATAAGAGAGGCCATCGAAAAGTATTCCAGTCGATAGAAATAGCGCCTTCGTCGATTAAAAAAGGACATCGTCAACTTTTGCGTACCTTTACATCAACCCAAACATCTTACCTTATTTCCTCTTAACTCGTTGTGCTTAAATTCGAGAACAGATGGGAACATTATTACACTTTAAGTCGCTTTATAATGAAGCGTTCGACAATTGCAGACCGAATTACCTAGTGGTATTTTTGAAGGCCTATGCCATTTTCTGCGCGGTGTTATTGTCTATGGCAGTATATGCATTTATGTATAGAGCATTCACCGGATTTGATTTCTAGTAAGAACACTATCTCTTTTACAGGAACACTATAGTAAATGAGCAAAGCCCCTTCCAAGGAAGGGGCTTTTTTAATACTTTCGGATGAATAAACTCCTTTTCTATTGAATCATAGCAGACTCTATAACATCCATGACGTCTTTGGCTCCAGATAATTTGGCATAATCCATTGCGGAGCGACCTTTGTCACAAAGCGTTCGTACGTTGGCACCGTTGGAAAGCAACAGTTCCAAAACTTCTACCCTGTTGTAACGTGCTGCGAAATGTACAGGAGTCTTCCCTAAAGACTTTTGATTAACGTCTTCCCCTAAGTCGATAAGCTTCTTTACCGTATCGATATCACCTCGAATAACGGCTTTACAAAAAGAACTAAGTTCATAAACAGAAGTAGCCTCCAGTGTTACGGAGTTAGGAATGTTTGACGAAACCTCGGTTTCATTAGCGATGGCTCCCGCAAAAGCGAAGCAAGCTGCGATTGATAGAATTAATGTTTTTCTCATGATGAATTGATTTACTTGGAATTAAGTTACATCTCTATAGACTTCCAAAGAATCATTTTGTTACAGGATTAACACTTATATAACGCAACTTTAACAATATTCGCAAGATTAAGATTGATTTTTACGAAATCTATAATGACAAAACCCCTTGATTTACTGGTGCATCCAGCGAATTCATCCTATTTTTGAAAAGAAATTGCCAAACCATGAATAAAAAAGTAGTGTTGATGATTTTGGACGGCTGGGGAAAGTCTCCAGACCCAAAAGTTTCAGCTATAGCCCAAGCCAATACCCCTTTCATTGACAATCTTTACCAGCGATACCCTAATGCGAACTTATTAACCGATGGTATGCACGTGGGCCTTCCCGAAGGTCAAATGGGAAATAGTGAGGTAGGCCATATGAATCTGGGTGCCGGTAGAATTGTGTATCAAGACCTTGCGAAAATCAATAAGGCAGTAGCTGAAAACACTTTGAAAGACGAGTCTGTTTTAAAATCAGCTTTCGAATACGCAAAAAACGAAGGCAAGAACGTACACTTTTTAGGTTTAGTCAGTGACGGTGGGGTACATAGTCACATCGACCATTTAAAAGCTTTGATCACGACGTTAAATGAATTCGACCCTGAAGTGAAGGGTTTTGTGCATGCATTTACCGATGGCCGTGATGTTGACCCTAAAAGTGGTGCTGGCTTCATTAAAGATGTCGTGCAATTCTGCGAAGGCAAAAGCACTTTGGTGGCTTCTGTGGTGGGAAGGTATTATGCCATGGACCGCGACAAACGATGGGAAAGAGTAAAACTCGCTTATAATGCGTTGGTACATGGTGAGGGAGAATTGGTTTCAGATGTCGTGGAAGGCATCCAAAAAAGCTATGCCAACGATGTTACCGATGAATTTATAAAGCCACTCATTGCAAAAGACGCCTCACGAAAACCACTTGCCAATATTCAACCTGATGATGTGGTGGTGTTTTTCAACTTTAGAACCGACCGTGGGCGAGAACTCACACAAGTGTTGAGTCAAGAAGATTTTTCAGAACAAAACATGAAAAAGCTTCCACTATATTACGTCACCATGACCAACTATGACGATTCCTTTAAAGGAATTCATGTGGTGTATGATAAGGAGAACATCAAAGAAACCCTTGGCGAAACCCTTGCCAAAGCTGGAAAACAACAAATTCGAATTGCCGAAACGGAAAAGTATCCGCACGTTACTTTCTTTTTTAATGGTGGTCGTGAAGAACCGTTTGAAGGGGAAGAGCGTATTCTATGCCCATCACCAAAGGTGGCCACTTACGATTTAAAACCGGAAATGAGTGCTTTCGAGATTAGGGATGCTATCGTAACCGAGTTGGAAAAAGGAGAAGTAGACTTTGTTTGCTTGAATTTTGCAAATCCCGATATGGTTGGGCACACTGGAGTTATGGAGGCGGCTATCAAAGCTTGCGAAACCGTAGATGGTTGTGCTGAAGAAGTGATTTCGGCAGCCTTATCCAAAGGGTATAGCACCATTGTAATCGCCGACCACGGGAATTGTGATACTATGGTCAATGCAGACGGGAGTCCAAATACCGCACACACAACGAATCCAGTTCCTTTAATTTTAGTAGACGAAGACATTAAGAAAATCGCTGATGGTGTATTGGGGGATATCGCCCCAACTATCCTCAAGCTTATGGGGGTAGAACAACCGCATAGCATGACCCAAAAACCCTTGGTATAGCCCTAAAAGCACTTGTAATTTCCTTGTATCTTTGCTGACATGATTAAAATCAAAACAGCTGAGGAGATTGCATTAATGCGGGAAAGTGCTTTGGTCGTTTCCAAAACGTTGGGCATGTTGGCCAGCGAAATCAAACCTGGAGCCAATCCTTTGCGCTTGGATAAAATGGCCGAAGAATTTATTCGGGAGCAAGGCGCAGAACCTGGTTTTTTAGGAATGTATGATTTTCCCAACACCTTGAACTGGAGTCCAAATGCGCAAGTGGTTCATGGTATTCCCAATAATGATGAACTCAAAGACGGCGACATTATTTCAGTAGACTGTGGAGCAGTCAAGAACGGCTATTATGGCGACCATGCCTACACCTTTGCAGTGGGTGAAGTTGCGCCAGAAACGCTCAAACTTTTAGAAGTCACCAAAGCTTCCCTTTACGTTGGTATTCGAGAATTTAAAGCAGGAAATCGTGTAGGCGATGTCGGATATGCCATCCAAAACTACTGCGAAAAAGCAGGATATGGTGTCGTTAGAGAACTTGTGGGACATGGTTTAGGTACGGATTTACATGAAGACCCTCAAATGCCCAACTATGGAAAGCGCGGCAGAGGTAAAAAGTTTGTCGATGGGATGGTTGTTGCTATTGAACCTATGATAAATATGGGAACCCGTCGCATCAAGCAATTAAAAGACGGTTGGACCATTCTTACTGCGGACGGAAAACCTAGTGCCCATTTTGAACATGACGTGGCTTTAATCGATGGGAAACCGGAATTGCTGTCCACTTTTCAATACATCTATGATGCTTTAGGTATTGAAAGTGATGAAGAAAACGAGTTGCGAAACGCGCTTAGTACAACCTCAAATTAAGTTTGACACGCCTAATTGTGCCCAATACAATTGATGATAATTTGTGTAATTCGTGTCCAGAATATTTAAGTACTTTCTAAATCTCATTCCCCGTCCTTGGCTTATAAGTTTAAGCTATTGGGTACGACCCTTAATCGCCCTATTCTTAAAAGGCAAACGGTTTATTGACCCCATTGATGGCAAGCGTTTTCGAAAGTTCTTGCCCTATGGCTATGAAAGCCCGCGAGAAAATGTGCTTTCACCCTCCACCTTGTCTTTGGAAAGACATCGGTTGCTGTGGTTGTTTCTTCGGAATAAGACCAATTTATTTACCAAACCCCTAAAGTTGCTTCATTTTGCACCAGAACAAGCCTTTTACAAGCGGTTTCGCAAACAAGCAAATTTAGATTATGTCACAACAGACTTGAATTCACCCTTAGCAGATGTAAAAGCAGATATCTGCAAGCTTCCCTTTGAGAACGATGCCTTTGATGTCATTCTTTGTAATCATGTGTTGGAACATATTCCTGATGATACCCAAGCCATGAAAGAACTGTTTCGTGTGCTTCGTCCAGGCGGATGGGGTGTTTTTCAAATTCCACAAGACGTAAAGCGGGATAAGACCTTTGAAGACAATACTATCACCGATAAAAAAGAAAGAGCCAAAATCTTTGGGCAATATGACCATGTTCGCATCTATGGTCTAGATTACTTCGATAAATTACGAAGCATTGGATTCATTGTTGAAGCCGTAGATTATACGACACAACTTTCCTCAGAAGAAATCAATCAGTATCGTTTGGCCAAAGGTGAGCTCATTCCATTCGTACAAAAACCATTATTGAACTAGAAGTTTCTCGAACCCTGGTGTCATGAAACGTTGCGTATTTCCTTGCTCATCCAAATAAATGATGAAAGTTTCCAAATCATTAATCTGTTTCAATAAATTTTGGGTATCCTCTAAATCCATGGCCATAAAGGCAGTCGCGTAGGCATCGGCCTCCATACAGTTATTCGCTACAACGGTAGCGGACAATATGCTTGAATTTTTTGTGAACCCTGTTTTCGCATTGATGGTGTGTACATATTTTTCACCTGTCGCTTCGTCCACCCTGAATTTGCGATAATTTCCTGATGAGGCTAAAGCACCATCTTTCAAACGAATCAAAGCAGCACTACCCCGCGATTCGAGATTTGTGGGGTCGTCAATACCAATGGTCCAAGGTTTTTCGGTGATAACATTTATTCCCTTGGCTACCATTTCTCCCCCAACTTCTACGAGATAGTTGTCGACTCCAAAGGAATAATCTAACATTTGCGCCAAACGGTCAATGGCGTAGCCTTTCGCGATAGCATTAAAATCAAATCGAATATTGGGGTCGGTTTTGGCAATAGTGAAATCAGATTTCAACTGTACTTTGGACCAACCTACATATTGCATAAGACTATCAACCTGAACGCTATCCAGCTGATTAATCGGGTTCTCTGGACCAAACCCCCAAGCTTTTACCAAAACCCCCACAGTTGTGTCATATTAGCCCATGGTTTCTTCATATACCCTTTGGCTTTGGAGATACACGTCTCGAAAGGATTTATCCACCACAATGGTGCTATCACCGCCGTTGATTTTTGAAATATCCGAGTCTGGGATATAAGTGGAAAGTGAAGCATTGATAACCCTAAAAACCGAATCGATTTTCTGCTGTGCATCAATTTTTTCCTTTGCAATGAAAGTGACACCATAAGTGGTACCCAAAGCTTCCCCTACAGCTTGGTTCTTAACCCAGCGCTCGTTGGAATCACATCCGAAAAGCAGAATGTAAATACTCAGTACAACAATTTTCTTCATTTTTTTGAATTAGGTGATTTCAAGAAGGCCTTCATAATCCACAATGTACTCTTCGTTTAAATAGACCGGCAAAGTTCTGTCTGCAGCATTCGAAATGCCAACGCCCGCATAATACGTCCTTGCTTCAAATTTAATAGCATGGTCTCGCATCTTTTCCATCAACTCAACATCATACTCCCTTGGATTATGAGGGAATTCAATATTCCGCACTACAATGAAATGCAAGTATTTATCTTTCAAACACACGTATTGTGGATTCTTCTTGGGCTTGCTATTGATGGCCATGAACTCGTATCCATCGGCCTCTAATTGTCGGCCAACGATGTTCATTGCTAAATTATGCAGCTCCTGCTCGGTCAATTCTCTTCTCATAGCTATAAAAAAACCGATACGTTAGGTATCGGTTTGATATGAATTTTCACCATAAAGGTGTTTGCAACGCGATTATCCTCCGAAGTCATCGAAGCGGATGTGCTCATCCGGAATTCCGTAGTCTTCACCCATTTTTTGAACGGCTTTGTTCATCAATGGAGGACCACAGAAGTACAATTCGATATCTTCTGGTGCTTCATGATGGTCCAAGTAGTTATCAATAACACAGTTGTGAATGAATCCGACAAAACCATCCCCTTCCTCATCATCGATATCTTTCTTCACTTTCCAATTATCTTCTTCCAAAGGCTCCGAAAGGGCCATATAGAACTTGAAATTTGGGAAGTTGCGTTCTAAATCCTTGAAGTGTTCGATGTAGAACAACTCACGCTTGGAACGTCCACCGTACCAATACGTCACCTTTCTATTGGTTTTCAAGGTTTTGAACAAGTGATATAGGTGCGAACGCATTGGCGCCATTCCTGCACCACCCCCAACATAAAGCATCTCAGATTCGGACTCGTTGATGAAGAATTCACCAAAAGGCCCGGAAATGGTTACGGGGTCTCCTTCCTTCAATCCGAAAATATAAGAAGAGGCAACACCAGGATTCACATCCATCCATCCATTTTTAGATCTATCCCATGGTGGAGTGGCAATACGCACATTCAACATGATTTCTCTTCCTTCAGCAGGATAAGAAGCCATGGAATAGGCACGCTCAACCGTTTCAGGGTTCTTCATCACCAAAGGCCAAAGACCGAACTTGTCCCATTCGGTTTTGAACTTATCTGGCGTTTCATGTTCTTCTGGGTGGGCGGTTAAGTCCATATCCGCATATTTCACCTCACAAGGGGGAATTTCAATCTGAATGTATCCCCCTGCTTTGTAGTTCATCTCTTCAGGAATCTCAACTACGAACTCCTTAATGAACGAAGCAACATTATAATTTCGAACTACTTTCGCAGCCCATTTTTTGATTCCGAAAACTTCTTCTGGAATCTCGATATCCAAGTCTTGTTTTACCTTCAC
>ERZ1740062.474-NODE-474-length-21793-cov-14.055433_pt1 | contig 21793 bp, 22 predicted proteins | sample MGYA00581741_ERZ1740062 | MGnify/ENA primary metagenome ERZ1740062 (study PRJEB43018, sample SAMN04849747) | marine metagenome | isolation source: floating plastic debris | place: Pacific Ocean | collected 2008-09-01 | study: EMG produced TPA metagenomics...
GTGACCTATCTATATGATCATAATCATCATGATTGCATAAGGTCATAACTATAACCATGTAAGTCATCATCATCATGACCATATAGGTCATAATCATTATGACCATATAGGTAATAATCATTATTATGACCATATATGTAGGTTATGACCACTATGGCCATATAGGTCATAATGATTATGACCTTTACATCAGCATCATTATGACCAAACAGACCACAATTGGAATTGCTATGAGTGTATGGATGTATAGATCAGTATGACCATCAGTTTCAGTTGTGCTCTGAAGTGTCTTGACAATTTTATGACAAACGCATATACGTCCTCATCATAAAGACCATATGCGTGTAGCACACATACATTGCATGTGGTAGTACAGTAGTTGTTGACTCTGCTGCAGTGCTGTGACTCATCTGGACAGGATTCATCATTAGGATCAGATCCGTCACATTTTCTCATACATCTTCTACCTAGCAGACAACCAAAAAACCATAATTACAGGCGTCCGGGGCCCTGCATGATTTTGGATCTGAGAGCTTAGACTATTCCGTAATCAAAGAAGATTTCCAATCAGCACAAGATTTTTTGTTTTGCAGCAAATTTGGCATGCTACCAGATGAAAAACTCTTCTGTCTGCTTCTGTTTACCTGAACGGGCACTATACCAATTTCTCTAAAACTGCAAAGAACAGAATAAGCTTTTTTGATTACAGTTAGGAAAGAAGGCAACAAAAACATTTCATATATATTGGAATATGTGGCTGACATTCGCCTCATACTCACCTACACATACATGGGTATCAGAATTACAAGTAACTTGTCCTGTCTCCCCGTCACATTCATCCATACAAACGGATATCTGCTGACCATAGAATCTGGTTATCTGAGTACATATACCATCAGCACAGTGTAAACTATCATCACAATAGAAGAGACAGCGTCTAGGTGTACCATCACAGTATGCTAATGCTGCCATACCAGCACAGTCTATATCTGTCTCACAATCAGTGGCTATGAGGGGGAGAGAGCACAGAGATATTGGTATGTATGTAAGTATGGCACGTGTTTATATAATATGGTGATTTCAATGAAACTAAATGATTTTGATTTGCTTGGTAGAACCTCTGATCAGAAAATCTCAGCCTTGATGTTTTGAAACACTGCACCAACCATAACAATGAGCTTTCATCTAAAAAATTTGGTATAAATAATGCAAAGCAGAAAACCATTCATTTGCAGAGTCTAATTTACCACATCGTTCTTCATGCTCGATGGTTCTATAGGAAACTCTCTGTTGCTCGTATAAGGCCTCAGTACCACCACAGATAGCTCCTCCACCCTCAGGGGTGGGGTTGTCACACTCCCTATATCTTATGACAGTCTCAGAACCACAGGTTACACTTGGAGAACTCCAGTCTGACCACGAACTCCAACCTCCATCAGCTGGGGAAAACAAACAATGAGAAGAATCCACTCAACCATTCCTTGATATTATTGGAGCACTGATATACAGTTAATATGGATTCAAGCAGCTATGGGATAATTGCCAATGTATCGGAGTAACATTTTTGTACCCCTCAGTCAGGGTGGCAGCGATTTCTCAGTTCATCAACATACAGTGAACGCTGTTGTGGTTAGCCGTCCAGTTAGTTTAGTTTTGTCAGGTACACTAATTGGATAGATATGTTAGCTATGGCTTGATCTCACAGCTTTGTCATAGAAGCTAGATATACAAGCTAGAGTTCATATTATTATATTACGCAATATGTTTCACTATGAGAGCATTAGCGAAAAAAAATCAAAAAAATTATCAAGTTGTCAAAGGAACAAGAATACTAATTTTGCCTTTCACAGAACATTAAAAATTCTGGGGTTTCGATTATTTGAAAAACACAGCTATATGAATGTTGATAAGGTCATACATACCAAAACAGGGTCCTAGGTTGTAATCTTTGTAGATGTTATTATCGCCCAAACATGGTTCACCATTGTTGTAAGGTGGAGGATTGTTACAATATCTCACATACTTTCTCACCACAACACCACATGATGCAGTCAGAGGCTGCTGTTCTCCTGTCCATACTAACTCTGACCAGTTACCATCAACTGTGAGTAAAATTAACATATAAAGCGTAGGTAAACTTCTGTGAGTCTATTACAGTGTGATTGTTACTCATGGTCATTTCACTCAGTTGTCTTCTGATTCATTGATGTGAAACTACTCATTGATTCAAAAACGAGCTGAGCAAAATTATTTTTGGCATCTCCAGCACCAAAGAGAAATGCCTGAGAGATCACACATGCTTCACGACCAGGTAATTTCAAAGGTAAATAAATTAAACCAAATTGAATGCTCTAGGGCCTCTACGTCTCATATTACATGTATTAGGAAAGTGCTACCATGATTATCAGCAGAACATTAATTTGTCACTCACTAGGTGTTTGTTCACAGTAGTAGTCATACTGCTCTCTTCTAGTCCACTTATAGTAATAAAATCCCTCCGGCCACAGTTTAAATTCATCTGTATCTGAATCTGTCTCAACTCTGGTCATTCTACGAGCATCAAATACTGAGTACTGTTCTCCTTCATACACTATCTCATATATCACTGCATATACATCCCCTGTATGATTATATAACATATCCATGTAAAATTATATTAAAATACATAGTAGTACTTACAATATTATTTTCATCATCCATAGAATTATACCGTAACACATAATGCTATTGAATAATACATCCCCTGCAGAATTACAGAATCGTATCTGGTATCTGGTATTTCCAAGGAGACTGCACTTTGGGCATTTATCATGGCAATCAGCTCAAATATGGATGATTGATAAAGTGGGTCACCAGATTTGATATTTCGATTAATGAATTTCAAGCAATCTGTATTCGATATGATTTTGATTGAAAGTTCATAGTCAGGAACTACTCTGAGAGCAAATTGACTGTCATATTTGGAATCTACATGATTTTACTCCCAGTGTGTACCAATTTTAATAACTCTTGGGCAAGAAGCTCATGAAAACAGGCAATCATTATGTGGACTATAGCAAAACCCCCCTGAATATCACATGAATAGATGGATTTCCCCTGTCTGATGACATTTTTTCTATATATTTATAATTCAATTTTGGCATAAGGCCTGATGAGTCGAAAGCAAAACCGGGTCTGGATGATTTCCTCCGAATCACACATTCCCAGGCAGTACAAGTATATACTGGTACAATGAAATTTTGCTTATATGTGTGTTTGATGTCTTAGGTATGTGTACGTTTTTGATGGGAAAATTGGGTTATAAATCTGTCCGCATCATCAGGTTTTTAGGAGTTATCTCCATACAAAGAAAATCATTTTGCCCCGTAGCACAACACCAATGAGTTTGGAAAACTGGAAATTTGCATGTTGTATTGAGAGACTATTCTGATCTCAACTTTGCTGGAGAATTTATGCTATCAGGACACCCTGACTATGAACCTTTTACGTTATTGAGAATTTGTGCATGCCCAGTTTCGTCTATGTGATACATCAATGAATTATTTGGTACATTACTAGGTCATTTCATCATTGTAAACTTACAATCAGCAATATCGTCATAGGGCCATCCTTGCCACACCATTATATCCAGTGAGTAGCTAAAACCGTGGAAGTTTTGAGGCTTGAATGCATCTCTGACAGCATTCACAGCATATCTGGAATAGCTGAGGCTGAAGTGCACACTATGTGGTAGTGGAACACACTCTATCTCAACCTATACAACATAACAACACATGATCACACAGACCTTTTTGACGCGATGATGACTTCACTATTTTATGAATCCTTGCTGATGATGTCGGCCAGGCCAGAGCAGCGGCGCATTTCTTGGGCCATTCCAAGTATAATATGAAAGCTTACTTTATGGTTATTATACAAGTAGGGTGAGGATTTACATACACAGATGTATGCCAGGTAGTCTGACCTAGCTCACTCATTATATGGATGAAACTTACTGAAGCATTGGTTATTTTGGAAACAGGAACGATGAGGTTTTCAAAGCCATATCTCACAAGGGCTGTAAATTCGCGGCTTTGTGATGTCATTGTTATCACTAGTGGGTATGATTCCCGAGGATGCTGCCGCAGATTAAATTTGGTCAGCGACAGAGCCTCATCATAAGGGTTCTTTGAAGTAAGCTTTGCATCTGAAATTCAACAACTATCGTTTAAACAATAAAAAAAGAATATTTTAGGGGAAGCTAAAAATGTCTTGATCAACAATGTAGATGACACCAGTGGTCAACTCAAGCTATAGGGCGGGCTGTATTTATTGTTTTTTACTTTTTCTCACTTTTTCATAGAGGAAGGGAGGCACCAATTTACTGGCAATTGGAGAGAGAAAAAGAGGAGGCACATTGTTGTTGTCAATTTTGTAGAGGAGGTCCCATTTTGTTGGCTATTTGAGAGAAGAGGTTCCATTTTATTGGAAAAAAATTAGGAGGTTAATGTTTTTTTTTTATTTTGGTCCAAAACTAGGTAGGCTGTTGGCTGGTGTTTCATTTTATTATCCTAGCTACCTACCTAGGAGGCTGGTCGTCTAGATTGAGGTATTGTATTGGTGTGGCCTCGACATACTGATATTTTTGAACTCCTCGATCTGCAGGGATGATTATCTTATGATACTTTCCAATGGCCTAGACGATTAGTGGTTGGCTTCCTTTTTTTCAAGTTATGGTTGTGTTGTAATTATTAGGTATTTCTATCGCATTGTTTTCATGCTGTACTTGCTAGTGCAAAACTTTAAAAAATCAAACTAGCTGCAACCCTTGCCTACTATTCTAAATATACCAGTATCAGTTAGCCTTAGAGGAGCAAGTTTGTGCTTTTCTTAGTGCTCTCTGATTCTATCATTACAAAGGAATAAGAACTACATGCTAACGCAACGGCGCAGCTATTGTGGCTTTTTCTCATACTATTGCTCACTCTCATCCTCATGAGATCTCATGGGGAGTGAAGAGCCTGGATTTCTTTTTAGTGTGAGCCCCGTATTTTCACAGCACATGTTTACACATGCTGCTAGTGATAAATAAAGAATCCAACAAACCATAAAACCAGCAGTTAAATATCGTAAGGAAGCACTCACCTCCAAAGAAGACTCTAAGGTCTACAAGCGGCCTCATAGCTAATATCTCAAAGTAGTAATCTTCAGTCTTAGCAATAACTCGAGGCATATACAGTCCTGTATCCACACTGTTCATATCCTCAAGCTTCAGAGTAACTGTCGCTCCACGATTTGTAGATGTTATGCTCCAATCTCTATATACAATCATGTCAAACAACAGAATTTTTCTCACATAGCTTAGCAGTATACAAATCAGAGTAGTTGATGCTCCAAGGCGTATACATATATACCATGACATATTTTAAAGGCAACTACTGTGTTAACCAGATGTTATTTATTTGTACAATTTCTCAACACCAATTTTATAAGTCATCCTATCCTGTACAGTAGGTAGATACATGTTTTCTTGTCATCTCAGTTAATATTTTGCGACAATGCAATGCTTCGAGAGTCCAATAAATGACACAAATGAGAACATGAGCACTCACAGATTTTTTAGATATTCATACGCATCAGCATTGTCACCTGATTCCACGCTTATATTTGTCTTTTTATCGTACATCCAGGAGTTTGGGTGACTACCATCCTAAAATGTTAAACATTTCCTCAGAGCCCAGCCATTATGGTCGATCGACAATCTCTGATGTATGAAAGTTCTCGTTGTTTTGCTTTTCGGTACTGTAAACTTGAAACCATGCTGACAATACAGTCTAAACCAGAGGTAAAGACAGCTATTGGCGGCACTGAATTAGAAAACATGGAATAGAGGTACATCAGGGTGACTGGCTAATCATGGTTATCGGCCAGCAACATGGTAACGTTCTGTCAGTCCAGCTGTTGCCCAGTAATGGCAGCCATTTTCAGGTGGCCTTACGTTGTGCATTGACCAACACTCAATTTACTGCAATATTATTGGTCCTGCTGCGTCAAAGGATTTTACATGGGTAAGGTGCACCTGGACTGAAACTCCTTTGACCGTTCAAATGAAGGCGAGAAAGAGCACATCATGCACACAGTGTTTGCCATCAGCTTGAAGGGAGGGGCTTACCAGTATATTCCATTCCATGTTTTTCAATTCAGTGATTGGCGCTCTCTGCTAACTGGTTACATCGATGAGTAAATTTATTGCAACTCTTTGGAGGCAGTAAAGGGATCATCACACACAAAAAAACATTCCCATGATTTCTGGTACATGTATGACTGTGAGAAATGAGACGCTCAACCTATTCATATCAGTCACAGTAAAACTACCTCAAAATGTCGCAAGAAAGTGGCTTTAGCTTGTTTAGTCCAAATATCAACAGGACATGGGTCAATATTCAGCTCCATACAATTCATAATAGGGTCCTGAGCTTTTCCAATATCTAAAACACGAAATTCAAAGCCATTTTTCAAATTGACAAAAGAGAAGATATCTATAAAACGCCATGACAAAGTCATTGGTAATTCCTGTAAAATGAGTCATGATACAATTTTTATCACCTTGTTTGTGTGCTTGGGAAATGCAGATCTGAAATACTTGCACAAGGCTATACATACTACCAGAGTGTTGCGGACAAGGGGTCCGTTCAAATAGGGAATTGCTAGGATATTTTGGGTCTATTCTCACAATAAATTTGCGAAAAATCCTCACAAGTTTAGTGTTTAAATTAATGTAAATTGCTCCGAACCCGTTTGTTCGGATTTTATATGGCAACATAATTCAGTGCGTCGGACGAACACCTCCACAGGATGTCACATTTTGGGAAACAAGCAAACTGCAAATGATTTTGGCCATTTTTCATTTGGAAGAACCCCTAAGATCCCAAAGAATCCATCATCATGGATGGAGATAGTTGGATGAAAGAGGTGTGGTACATCGTGGTCACACAAACAAAATGTTGAAAATGTTGAAACGTTGAATCAAGCACAAATGGCACAAATTATACCCTATACATGTATTTGAAAAGCGAAAAATGGATGTTTACGAATGAAATCCACTGTAGAAAAGAAGTAGTAAACTTACCAACCATGTCTATTACATATTCATCAGGGAAATCCACGGCCTCCATATTTAATGTCCACTTGATAGTGACAGAACTACCAGGTAACACAATCAACTGTACAATCTCTCCACCTGGAACCAGGAACTTCTGTGGCTCTTCATCTGGTAATTCAGGCTCCCATCTTATCGTTGTGTCATTAGGCAAGTCAGGTCGGTTATGTACTGGAACTGTAATTGATTGATTGATGTATTGTCGAGTGAATCCTTTTCCAAAGCATCTGTCATCTTTGTAACTTTTTGGCATGATGAATGGAAAACTCATATTCTGATTGAAAACATCCTGAAATACTGTGGTGTGAGAAGTTTTATGTGGCTGAGCAATGCAGATCCAAAGCTGTTGTGCCATAATTTTGGACCACCCAATAATATGCCATGTTGTATTCAGACTCTAGGGATGAACTCACATCAATACTTAGCTGTGAGCGCGAAGATGAGAAGAAATATAGGGAGTATTTGCCATCGCTAGAGCACTATAGTGGCTGACAACACAAACATAGTACCATCAAACTCTTCATCTGATTGATACAAACTTAGTAACAACAGAACAACAACGAACCTACCATCCATATCAACATGTCGAGAAAGTTTGAATATCGCTGATGGAAATGTATTAGGTGGATCAGTTAATAAGTCTATCTGTACACCTCCAGTGGTTAACGTGGCAGTTAGGCCTCCTTCGATAGCTAGGTGTATAACATACACAAAAAGCGCAATGATGTATCACTGATATAGTATTAAATAAAAGCGTAAAACAATATAAATGAATACATATACTTTATATGACTCAAAAATGCATCCTGTACATGTGCATGTATGCTATGTATAAATGGAATAGTCATCGATAATCTGACAAATAAGCAATGTAAGTATTTCACTCCTCCACCAGGCACACTATTAAAATTTAACTTAGTTAGTGAGTTGTATCAGCTCTTTTACTGACATGCTATGAAGATAATTCTATCCACCTTCATAATGCACTCTGCCTGCAGGATAATTTTGGGACCTATAGATTATTTCCGCAAAGTGGCGCTACAGGTACAAGAGAGGACAACTTTGAAAGGTCAAGGTAAAGAGATACAAACAATCACTCAACGACTTATATGGATTGGCAGAAATTTGTCCCTATCGTTCTGAGAAGTGGATAGAGCTGAACCCTGTACAGTTTGCTATGGTTTATTATCTTCTCTTATCAGTTATCCTAAAGTGAAATTGGCTTGACAGTCAAGATTTGTTCCCTTAGGAACTTAACTTTATCATATCAGTCTACGTGATGCAGTGACAACCACATGTCTCAATAGTTGCGCATGCACAGTGTGTCCATAATGAGGACATAACTCACATATGGTAGTGTCAGAGCTGCTACATCTCCCATCACCATAACAGATCTCTGTCTGATTCCAGACGCTCACATTCTTATCATTACTGTCTGGTATATCGCATAACTTGTTCTGAGGGTAAAACGGCTCGTCTTTAAATTTATAATACGGACCTATTGAGCTGTAAAAGGAAGCAAAATATACTTGATATAGCGAACGTGAAGGCATTGAAAAACTCCTTTATTCATTTCATCGGTAAAACCATAGGCACATAACATGGGCATTTGGTATCTTGGCAGACTACTACATGGAGATCTGGTGCGAAGCAGAGCACCAGCTTCTCATATCATCATCTTCTATTTGATAAAAGCATGAGCCATAGAAGTGGCTGTACAACAGCCACCACTATCTAGAGCCGTGTATGTACTGCGTATTGTGTATGTGTATTAACACCGCCTACCTCCCTGTGCAGGGACAGTTCATCAAACTTGCACATATCATCAGTGGAACAGATACCAAGACAGTGCCCCTATCCAAGATCAAAGCTAAATGCGCTGGTAACACACCAAACGCTTTGATCGTAGCAATAAGCCAAGAAGGGTGATACATTCTCTTATTTATTCATATATGCCATCATCAAGGACATTTTTTCTTCAAATTCTACTGCTTTCAAACACCTGTACACGGCAGTTGCATAGATAACAGACAGGAGATTATATAGACTTACGCCTTGTCACATGTTCTTGTTCGTTTACGTCTGTGATAACCTGTATAGTCGCACGAAGTGTCACATTCAGACCATTCTCCCCATGGCATCCACATTCCTGGTGTGTCAACTACAGTCATGCAAGTGCAGACAAACATAAATATCTGGGTGTTAGCTTGGGTGGGTGGTGGTGGGGTTGACCTTTCAATGAATAAACTAAAATATTTCTATTTTCAAAATTGGAGTTTAGGTGGTGTGCTCTCTTTGGACTAAGAGTTGTCTTCTCCCATCTTACATATCCCATCTTACATAGCAGATTTAGCGGGCCAAAACGGCCTATGCTCGTCCCCACTCCCAAAACAGCAGAGCCAGTCTATGGCTATCCGGTGTTCTATTTAATAATTCAATGCTATTTCTAAGTCATATCCTGATCCCACAGCAAAAGACAAATCCTAGCATTTCAGTCTTCCACGGGATTAGAGACACCAAAATGTCATGATAGCTTCAAAAACACATGAGGGGAACCACAGTCGGTTTTCCAATCGTCATTTTGATTTCCAGTATCAGAGCAAGTTTAAAGCATTCTTTATTCTTGTGCATACCATTAACTTCAACAGCGTCGCCGTAGTATATGACGTCATTGTTGTATTCTTTAACAAAAGTTCTGTGTATACCAGCATTTTCCATGTTGACTTCTCTTACCAAAGTTATCACCATATCCTCTTGTATATGATCTCGCGCAATAATACAGTTCTGGTATGGTGTGTCCACAAAATAGCTGTGTGTGAAGTAGAGTGCAGATGTTATGTCCAGGTGGGAACAGTGTTAAGGTGGAACATGTTTAGGAGGAATATCTCTCTTTCCTACATACCATTCATGGATATCTGGGACAAAACTTGAGCCAATGGTAACACAAGGGGTACATGTAAAGGGTTTGATCCCTTGCGGAGTCCTGGATTATTTTTCAACCTAGTTCAATCCTCGCTATGCACTAGAGAAATATTTATTGTGCTCAGGAGGCCAGTGGCCAATATTTCAGTTTGGTCATTAGGAAAAGCCTGATAACTAATGTAACATTGTATGTAAATATTTGATAGAGGCATCATTTCTATGTATACAGCTCATTAAAAAGTTTTATGGTTAGCTATGGGCAGACTAGCCATTCGGGAACATGTCATTAATACCTGTTGTCCTCAAAGATTTCTTTCCGACTATCTTTTATCCATTGTTTGTCTCCCTTCTGATAAACCTTTCCTTTAGAGTCACAACCAAAATACCGCAGTTCCCCTTTCTCAGTAGCATATTTCTCTTTGTAATCATACTCTATTCCAAACTAAAAAACAAAAATGCTCGTAGTACTGTGCATGCAGAAAAACTCTGGAATTCATGATGGATTTTCGATGTGTGGATGGGGCTTCTCGAATCCTCATTCTGAATGAGGGCCAAATAGTATTATTATGCCACTTGTAGACTGAACCGTCAATGTAGCAGATGGGCAAACTTTGACCACGTTTAAAATATCAATAAAACAGTATCCAAATTACGTGAAGTGGTGTGTTCATAAATGTCATCATGATATATTCTCACAATAGTGTCATATTGCCAGTACACTTGGTGAGTCAGGATATGCGATTGAGAATCCTGTATAGTCATAGACATTTAATATACCTGGAGATGTTGTAAAAAGTATCCAGCGTTTATGACGATTGTATATTTGAGTTTAGTTCCCTTAAGGTAACCATGTAGCTGCTTTACGTCTGGTTCTTCTGGTAATGCGTCATAAAACCTCTCATACTCCACTGTACGAAGAGTTATTGATGGAGGCTCCCAACCGCACACATCATTACCTGTTGAACATGGTACATCCACCTTTATTGTACACATTACAGACCAAAAACAGAGTCAAGTCTCTCCATTAAAGCATTTCGATAAGAAAGAAAAAAAATTGACTTGCATCCAAATAGAAACAAAGTGAGCTTTCTATTGGTTTGAGCAATATTGAACCAAAACGTGACTGAGGGTTGTTATCCCCTCAAAGACGTGCAGTCAAAGTTGTCAACTCCTACACTAAGGGTAGATAACTTGAGAAATCTGGCATTCTTAGTTTCCTTCGAGGTTGGGTAGCTGACCGAATCAAAATCACACGATTTGTGCTTAAACGCATGCAGCCATGACAAAGACTTTTTGCCTGCTTTTTTGTTGGAAAAAAAAACATCAATCTGGTGAAGATAGTTAACTTTGTGATGGGTATTCATTTTTGGAAATCTTTTCAAGTTTTGGGCAAAAATAGCCAAACTGACAGTATAAGAGTAGGCCCAGCTCAAAAATAAGGTCACAATAGGACACATCAGGGTCATTAACCCCTATGCAGACTATGCATTTGACAAAATATTACACATTGAAACTTTCAATTTTGGAGTTGTCCCCCAAATTTTGAGACTATTGGGTGGCCAAATAAGCCCCTCATATGCATACAAACACATTACAGTGCAGAAAAAACTCACACATTCCAGTCATAGGCACCATTGTGAAGTCCTCCTCATATTTCTGTGCCAGCTTTTCAAGGTCATCATTGAGCTGGTCGGTAACAAGATCTGGGTAAGCATAATTTGTCTGAACTTTAGCTTCACAGCTCAAATACTTCAGACCATCACCATGTGGTCTCGTTCCTTATAAACAAGTTAAAATCAGGTAAATCCTTAGCTACACCAGTGGCCAGATCACAACCTACAGGTTGGGAGCAGGAGACTTGTTGCTTCTTACAGGTACATGATTCATTGTCATAACATCAATTACCCGAGTGGAATCTAATTCCAAAAATTCAGCCCACTACTATTGAAAATCAGGCCAAAAGACAGTGAAAGAGTGGTCTGAGCACAAAATAAAGGCCATTTTTTAGCTCAGCACCCTTAAAAGCCCTGTTTAGACTCTTTGTTAGGCCTTACCTGTGAACTTTAATTTTTTTGGAGTTATGAAATTTATGATAGTCACTTGCTTGTAGAATCTCACTTACCCCAGAAGAATTTGGAAAACTTTTCTGCCTCTGATTTTCTGTTGTTGAATGAATACCGAGTTGGATCATCAAATCGAAACCTGTCAATAACAAAAACCAGCACACATTCACTTGATCCACTAGAATATTAAAAATAAAATTTTCAGCAAGAATTACACCGGTATTACACCGGTACTGATCACAGTCCCTTCAGATCAGGACTTTAAATAATGGAGGTCTCGTGTTGTGCCTTGCACTCGGTCCTATGGCTGAAGCACGCACGTGAAAGACACCCCCTCTGCCTTCTCGTAAAGAGTAGCTGGTGTAGCCGGCGGGCATGGGTATAAGGTGCATGATGTTGCCGAGACCTTCTGGTCGGATTTCGGTCGGGCCATAGATAGAAGCTGGCGACGATATGCTTCGGTATATATATAACTAAGGTTGAGCGTTTCAATTCATCAACTTCATAGAGACTTTACGAACATGGATGCATCAATCTGCCAACTCGAGAAGATTAAAAAAGCATATTGATTTGGGCATGCTTAAAGTCTCTGACAAAAAATAAATTATAAATAAATGCTATAATAATAATAGACAGTTATGAAAAAATCCTAATCAAAGTCCGGTTGTAAATAGTCATTGATGATGCAACACTGGAGGTAATATCAGTTGTGAGTCGATATGGAAGAGAAGCAATAGGACTGAGATTTGGTTAGACTGACACAGCTGAGAGATACTTTACTGTAGTGTTTCTCTGGTAATGTGTCTGCCTGCAGGACCTCGACCGCTGTAATGGTAATCCCAATCATACTGATCACCACATTCCTGCTCTGTACAATATTTAGAACCCTCACATGTCCACTTGACGAACCTTTCCAATGTCTCTGCATACACATACACATCATAAAACATTTACTCAACAAGGCAAAAATTTTCATGAAATGTAAGTCCATCTTGTAACCTACAGGAGATTGGCTAAATTCAAATTCCAGCAACTACCGTCAATGGTAGGATCTGTGACATTTTGGGTCAGGTCACTAAATAAAACATCTTGCAAATATTCATGTTATTCCTCAATTAGTGACCCACATCTAGTTAGTGCATCCTTCTACCATCACATGAAACTACACTGTATGTCTAAATACATCATATCTCTCAAAAAAATCGCTCCAATTTATCTGGAGTTTTGAACACTACTTGCCTATTCTTTACCTTGGGGAAAGGACAATTTTGGAACTCCCTTGTTGATTGAACAGTGTCCTTTGCCTGTTAGCAGAGTATTTCCAAACTTTCGGATTGTTTTCGGCCCTGTGCTGCTTAAATTTTTTGAGTTTTATTCTAAGTCTGATTCATCAACATTATGAGACATGTTTTTAGAATATAAAACTTGTTTAAGCAGTCCAATCAAACTCCTTGGTATGATGATACATGCCTACAATATAAAAAACACTTCCTCATTATTGCATAGCCAGCTCACTCACCTTTATCAAACACAGATGATATATACTTCTGATTTCTGGTACAGCCAATCTTACCACTATACTCATCAAGTGTCAGATGGTTCTCATCTATTCTTCTATTCTTTACATACATTCTCAAATATAGCCCCTCAATAATCATCTAAACAAAAGGAGGGCAAGTTCATGGGTATCCCACTATGCATTATTTCGGAAATCCCGGACACACTCAGTTAATGATAGCATATATGATTTGGACTGAGTATATCTGGAAATTCCAGTGAAAAATTGCATCGTGGGAATGTTATTGACAGGTCCTATTGTACAGTCATCTCACTGCAGCTCCTTGTTACATAGGAGGAGTTGTCATCTTAGTGAGTAGATGGGGACAACTCCCTTGTTTTCTAGTTGCCAAAGGTAAAGGATGGCAACCCAGCGGTCAATCAAGAGTCCCAAGTCCTGAAGTAAGTCAAATTTTTACTTGGGTTGTAAGTGGGCGCTTCAAAACCAGTTGAGTTTATGGGTTTGGCATTTACTTCGACATATGCTTGTACTTGTAGGTTGTAATACTAGACACAATGCTTTCAAAAGTCTCATCATAAAAAAATCAGTGTTAAAAACTAGACCTTTCCTTCTCCAGTGAAAGTTAATCCTCTCTAAAATGGAAGTAAATGCCATGGTAGCAGGCTAGCGAAATTAAGTGCTACGCTAAACCATGAAAGTGATTCCTTTACTTACATCTCCTCTATAATCTTTGACATCCTGTTTGACACCAGCAGGTGACCAGGGAGCTCTATCTACTATACATCTAATCCACTCAGGATAATGTGTGTAGTATAGCGACTCAGAGCCAGAGATACTATAGTAATAATATATGGGAGCTAACGAGAAAGCCCACAGAACTGTCCTCCCCACATAAGAATCGGTACCCCAGTCTGTGTTCGGTCCTTTATCTGTAAATAGGACAATGAAACACATAGGGTCACACAGTGTGCTCGTTGTAGCAGCTGCAAAACTTAACAAGTAGGTAGTTTTGGGTTTTTCTTTTGTGACACAATAGCATACCGCTGCCAAAGCTTATTTACACAGGTAAATTCCATTGATCTAGCATGGGCTGGCTTCTTGCCTGCTCAAATTACATGGATCTGATATAATATTCAAGCACACATTGCCGTATGCGCAATAATTCCAAAGACCATAAACCCTTACAAGCGCAAGGTGGTATTTCACATTCCATTTCGTTGTTATCTTCATCAAAACACCATGCAGCATGAGTGTTCATTCTCCGATCACCTACTGATTTTACAGCTGACCATCGACAGTATTTATTATGTCTTGACCATGCATACTGATTGTCACTAGGAAATAAACAATAGGAGAGATAGCACGTTAGAATAACATTAGGGCTGGCAGGTGTTGGAATTTCAAAACCGATACGATATCTTGAGTGGAAAACTGATATATTCATTATATTTGTTCCACTGAGTTTTTTCAATTGGGGTATGTTATATTGGGTCAGTTTGATTACCTACCATGAGAATATCATCAAAATCATAAAATCTTCAGACCAATACTACCATTCAAAACCGATATTGGAGTTGATATTGAAATTCTGATATTTCGATATTCGATTTTTATAAAATTCCATACCGATACTATAAAACATTTTCAAAGCGATACAAAATATTCGATTTTATTTACAAGCGCTATATGACATCAATGTACAATGGTAAAATTCCAACCAACAAGAGGCAGGTTACTAAAAGAAAATACATGAATGTATCAGAAAAACCATCTGACCAACATGCCAAGTAAACATTTGTGATATTCAAACGATGATGTTTATCTATTATTTCATGCCAAAATACTAGCATTTCATAAAACGGCAGAGATTAAGTCAATGGTTTGACAGCTGAATAGTTTTCATTATCTCAGCAAGTACGTTTTGACAGCTACTTCGTTTTTGTTTCCATCACAACAAAAAAAAATGAAAAAAGTTTAGCTTTGGGAATCGCTGTTTTTACTTACTCCGATCTAGTGCCGTTGCACGGTTTGCCGAACAATCCGATATTAGCTGTACCAGTGTAATAATTAGCCAGATCACCACGAAGAAACGGATCCAGCGGTACACACTGCGAGCTGTTATAAATGGCGCTGCAAAAATTGATGATTGAAGTTAGACTCTAGATGCATAGACCACCATTACATGTATGACTAAATACATGGATCAGGTCCCTCACACATTGCCAGTGATTTCTCCGCATTCGGCTTTTAGAAAATATTCTCTTGTTAGATCGAGTCAAACAAAGATACAATTGATGGTGTGGTGTCCACAACTATCTGCTACATATGAGCAAGGATATAGTATCACCATCTATGAGATTCAATACCAATCCAATCTTAGTGTAATCTTAGGGTTTAAAAAAAGATGAAATCAAATTCGGATAAATATACTTTGCCTACCTGCGCTCATAATAGCCATCATACTCATCATGAGCTGTTAGAGTATAAAACTGTGCAATGGTCAGTACAGCAAGAGCGGTAAAATCCATCTCGCAAATGGACATCATACCTCATATTTTGCTGTAATTATCTTAAACTATTGACAGCAACAGCGTGATGATTAATGTTATCGCTGATGGCATAATGTTATGCATAACAAAAATTATTGTTAGAAAAACTGCTGCCCGAAGGCTTGTGATTAGTTGTGAGTAATGCAACACAAGTCGTCCATAACCCAACGGTATAAGTAGTCACCCATCAGGGTGGCCATAATAGACTCGGGAAAGATATTTGATTGTGATTTTTGATGGTATTGCATGATCGATTATGTAATAACCAATAAAATTGGGATCGATCATCTTTTCCATCATTGTCAATTATTTTCAGGGCATCAATGATCCAATAGATTTTTTGATAGCATTTGACTGTAGCCATGCATAGCTCAATGGCAGAATTGTTACTCTGCTCATCGGAGGTCCTGGATTCGACACCTAGTTAGGGAACAAAGATTCCAGTTTTCATATACCATTGGCAATAGTGCCCTCTTTAAACAGGGGAAGACAACTCATGTCCATCTGCATAATTGAAGATTGGGCTCATCAGGTGTACACCTGGCAGGCTCAGCGAATAGAGGGTATCTACAAAAGACAGACAAAGGTGTTGTTTCAGCACCTGGTATTCCAGATGGTGTTCCAGATGTTTCTAGCATCAACAGAAGCGGTGGAGTCTCAACTGAAGCCCAAAGCATAGCTAAAGCTTAAACTGGAACTCAAAACAGGACAGAAGATATAGATATAGATATAAGATATTGATCAGGAGAAAGAAGTGTGACCCTTGTATATAGCGACAACTTACCATAAGACTTGGTCAGTGGAACCCAAAGCTATTTTACTATTTTGTGTGATTTACTGCATTTCTTGTCATCATTCACTTTATCTCGGGACAGACATTGTCTGTTAGGGGTGATGAAACTTTTATATTATTTAACTAAGCCATTTGAAGTGGGTACAAAGCATGATTTAGGCAGAATTTTTATTGCCTACGTATACATATTCTGAACGACAGGCATAATATAAACACAACTAGTAAAACCACACTGATAAGGCTTAATGCGGTTCTCCAGGCTGAAATAGAAATATGATCAAATCTGCTGAAACTACTAAAACCTGAAAATGGTTAGCCCTGACAATGACTTACAACATATCTGAAAGCCAAAAATGATATCACCTTAAACATCAGTGAATAGTACATACTGTAGTGCAGTGGGAAATAAATAACAGACATGTAAATATAAATCGTTTTCTTGTGATTTTTAAATTTATATTCACCCACTAATTATTATTGGATCTTTAAAGTCAACGACACGAACTCCATATACACACTTATTGTACAAGTATTCAGGATTAGAGTTACAATCTGTGTGCGTTTCACATTCCTGTCCAATAATGACTTCACATCTCCCTTCCTTACAAATATGTAACACCGAATTTAAGAGTAACAAATAACAATTCATTAGTATTATCGATAGTGACTTTCACTACCAGTACTACATGGCGGAGAACAACAATTCTAGATTTTTGGATTGGTGAAATTCAAGGCCATTGATTTAAGTCCCAGGGCCCAGTAGGGAGATTTGGGTATGAACGCGTACTTACAAAGCACTTGATATCACATCACACAAAACTTACACAAACTGCATATGTCAACATGCAGCAGGTGATCTTCACTTGCCTGAGAATAATGACAGTCAGCTCGACTAGTGATATTGCATGTTTTCGTACACAGACTGTTCTCACAGTCCCAGCCAGTAGCTCCGCATGTTTCACCAGTATCAGTGCAAGTTCTGGTACATGTACCCTGTACACACTGAGTATCATTTCTATGACAGTCACCTGATGACAAGACATCTCGTACCATTAGTACAATCCTCGTCATTCTGTAAAAAAAACAAAACGGATTGTAAGGCAAGCAAAACCGAAACGTTATATAGCTATGAGGCAGGGATGTATTTATTTTTATTTTATGATAAAATACGGTCGTTTTCACTTATCAATTTCCATAATGAGGCAGAGGATTGTTCTTCAGTTTATATGGTGTAATCACCTCAGGTTATATTTGACAGTGGTGAATCACTCATGTAGCGACGTCCTCCACTGAGACGGCACGTATATACTGTAATGGAGGTGTTTGATCATTCCAGTTTTTCAATTTTTTTCTCATGCATCTTAACGTCGCACAATCTTTATTTCTTTTGGGTATTAATAGGCCCTCTAGTTTTCCTTCAAAAATCATTGCTGTACCAATATGCATGGCCGAGTTTCTGCAATTAATGAAAACTTATGAGCATTTTTCACTGACTTTTGTTTCCTCAAAGCCAACCCTGCTTAACGAGGTAAGGTTATCAAAGTCAAAAAGAATTCTGAATACATCTAGAGACTCATGCTTTTAGTTTGGTACCCTGTTTGAGAAAATTGAAGCACTGGATCCCTAAAATAAAATGGAATAACTTTTCCCACACTGTATTGAGATAGGCCGTCTCAATGCTATGTGAGAGTTACTCAGCACTGTTTTATATAACCTGTGGTGTAATGGCCTGTAATCAGCAAGAGGAAGGGAGGTGTTCATGATTTTTTGCAAAAAGTGGGCCCTCCCCAAAGTTTAGGTGACGCATGAGGGGGTTTCCATTTTATCACATGTTGCTTGCCTAATATCTAGTCATAAGAAAACTTGGTGGTGGCAGAAAGGGCATACAACGACAATTACTCCTGTTGTATCTATTGCCGAAGCGCCTGCTCAGAAAAAGGCTTTTTTCCAGGTACTGTGGCAATACATGAGAATTGAGTATATTTTGCCATTTTGCAGTCATGCAATAAAAACAGAAGCAAAGTGATCATACATCAATGTTCCCATGACATCTGTTTGTAAGTCAGCCATCATCCCGTGGAATGGTAAGGTAGAGCTACAATCAATTTACAAAAAGAGCTGAATTGAAAAGAGAAATAAGTCCCAATCCAGCCAATCAGAGAGCTGCTCACAAGTTATGGAGGCTGCCATCTTGCTTTTCTCCCATTAATTTTGTACAGTGGTTCGAGCTTAACAGCAAGTCTAGTTGAAAATGTGACAACTTCTGTTTTCAACCCTCGCCTGAAATCTTGGTGGATCGACCCATTGGTAATCCAGCTCTATGAATTTACCTCACAGTTCTGACTACACACTCCCAGAATGCATTTAGAACCATCACCACAAATCTCGGAGTAGAGAGCTGGATCACAGCGGGGGGCACACAGCTCCCCCTGACAGTATTCATCATTACCACACTGGTAATCCAGAGTACAAGGCTTCTTATACATTATACCTGCACATCTGTATATATTAGGACAATCTCTGTCTGTGTCACAGAAATGTAAAAGCCATTATGAGAGTTATGGGTGGGACATGCCTCTAAGTAACCTGCTAGTTTAGGGGATGACCAAGCATCATACCAATACACTGGCTCAACGTGGCAAAACTGTGGGTAGTCTAAGCATGGATTTCTCTTTATGGATAAACAACCGGTATAAAAATCCATAGTCTAAGTACTTAGACTCCAAATCGAATGGGGTTGTGGCACTATGTTACTAACTCCTCTTGAAAACACAGTTCCACAACTCTATCTGAGTTCGGTTCTGAACACTTGAATGGATGTGCCATATGTAAAGAAAGCAATATTCAGTTATGCTATCCATTAGGCATCTTCAATTCTAACTTGGTTGAGTCTTAGACCTGTGATGCTACAACAGCGTGATGATCACAACCGTTTGGTTAAAATGGTTTAGGGGTCGACCATGGATTGCTGGATTTATACTGGAACATATACATGGCTAACAAAACCCCGCGCAGCAAAACGGCGAAGTCAGTTTCGGAAGAAACAAAAGATGAGGGACAGGCATCTCTCTACCAGCAGATTCTCACTAAACTGCAGGAAAATAAAAACTCGGCTGACAGTCAGTATGAAAGTCTGCTCCAAGCTATAAACAGGATAAATTCCAGATTGGACACCTTGGAAACAGAACACAAAGAGTTCATAGAATTTTTGGACTGTATGAGCAAAGACATAAAAGAATTACAAGGAGAAAACCAACAGCTAAAAAAGACAGTCGCTGAGCTTCATTGTGCAAGTCAAAGTCGCCAAGCTACTGATAAGGCTGTCACCAGCACTGTTGACAAACTGGAGACAGAGAAAAATCTTAAAACTCTTATTGTAGCTAATATTCCCGAAAGTCACCATGAGGATACTGTAAAAGTTGTCACCACACTCGCTGGTCTAGTCAAAGCTGATGTTAAGATCACTGATATAGAAACAGCTTTCAGACTCAAAAACGACTCAACGTCATCAAAGCCTCCACTCATCATGGTGAAATTTAACAACACATCGTCAAGAGAAAGGCTCTACAATGCGAGACTAAACTTGCACAAAAACTCTATCACCACCAAATCTCTTGGTCTCAGTCAATCAAACAAAATATTTATAAATGAGGCGTTATCAAAATCTCAGCGCAGTCTCTTCTATAAAGCAAGATCAGCAAAAGGTCAGCTAGGTTGGCGTTACATATGGACCTACCATGGCAGCATATTTATGCGGAAGAGCAAGGAGACCGATGCGATTAGAATAACAACCGAGGAAGAGCTCAGTCAACTTACAGCAAATACACACAATCACAATGGCTAAGCCTATGGAGTATGACAAACTGGATCTGGTGGAACATAAATCAAAATTAGTTCCCACGTCTGTGAAGTCCAATCTTTCCCACCTTCCCACTGACAGCTTCAAAGTTTTGCATATTAACATGCGTAGTTTGGTACACAAAATGCATTTATTTGAGTTTTTATTGTATCAACTTGATATTGAGTTTTCATGCATCGTAATATCCGAAACATGGTTTTCTGATGAGGAATACTTTCCTAAGTACTTTTTAGAGAGCTATACTTTATTTTGCAGCTCACGGCCTGAGGGCGGCGGTGGTGGAATTTGTATCTACATGTCTGATAAGCTGGAGGCTAGTGCGACGGTCGCCCGGTTGGCTGGTGCGGAGGCTATGACGGTTCGTATCGGGTCTCGGGGCTGCGTGGTCTCTTCAGTGGTTGCTGTGTACCGCACCCCTTCAGTTGGGCCATCGGACTTTCTTGTTGACTTGGAGGCGTTCCTGCCTTCTCTACCGCCGAACTCTATGGTTGTTGGTGATCTTAATTTTGACCTAAACCCAAACAACGAAATTGACCACCATTCCCTAGAATTTTTGAGGATTATGAGTTGCAATGGATTTTATAACCTTATTGAGACCCCTACACGTTTTGGAAATTCTAAAATTAGCCTTCTAGATCATATTTTTATCAATAGCTTTCATAATGACATGTTTTCATGTACTGTAGACACAAACCTAATTTCAGACCATTTACCAGTAATTGGTTGCATTGCTCATACAAATTTTACGACTCCAAAACCTGTCCAAGCAATAACAAAGCTCGACCATTGTAAACTCTATGAGAAAATCAGTGACCAGAAAAATTGGGAGGGCGTTTTACAAAGCACTGACCCTGATGAGGCTTTTTTACTTTTTACTAAGACTACACAGGGTCTCATAGCAGAGTCATCCAACACAAAGACCATAAAGCGGAGCAAAAAGCGCTCATTTA
>ERZ1740062.475-NODE-475-length-21780-cov-6.737537_pt1 | contig 21780 bp, 22 predicted proteins | sample MGYA00581741_ERZ1740062 | MGnify/ENA primary metagenome ERZ1740062 (study PRJEB43018, sample SAMN04849747) | marine metagenome | isolation source: floating plastic debris | place: Pacific Ocean | collected 2008-09-01 | study: EMG produced TPA metagenomics assembly...
GGTCGGCCTCCAGATAGGGGTTGGCCAGGCTGTGGAAGAAGGTATCGACCTCGTCGCGCTGCGCGCCGATGGTCCAGGTGAAGACGCTGCCGTCCAGGGTGGCGCCGCGCAGCGGCTCGAGCGAGGCCAGCACCGTATAGGCGTTGGCCGTCTCGGCGTCGAAGCCCTCGTTCTTGCCGTCGAAATCGTACTCTGACTGGGCGAATTCACCGCGCAGCCGCAGGGCTTCGTCGAACCACAGAGTGTCTGCGGCGACGGACCAGCCGCTGCCTTCATTGACCACCGGGTCGGTGCCGACGCCATAACCGCCGTCGCCGCCTTCGCCGGTATAGAAGGTGCCGGTCAGAAGGATGTTGTCTTGCAGCGATTCGATCGGGCGCACCGAAATCGAGGCGCCCTCGACGCGCTCCTCATCATGGTTGATGCCAACCGCGTAGCGGGTGCCGACCAGGGCTTCCGTGCGTTGTACGAAGCCGGTAACCGACAGACGGTCGTCGGCGGTGCCGACGCGCAGCGACACGCCGCGGCGGTAGAAGCCCGACATGATCAGATTGTCGATGCCGGTATCGTGGTCGCCGACGGTGAGACCGGCGAAGAAATCGTCGTTCTTGAAGTCGCCGTCGATGCGGTACTCGCCAATATCGAAATTGCGCTCGTCGAGGCCGAGTTCCAGTTGGCTGTTGTAGAGATAGTTGCCCCGGGCGGAGAGGCGCCAATGCTCGTCGCCGGCCGCCCCTTCGACGTTGCCGGCGCTCTCGCCGGTCACGTGCTGCGGCGGCGTGTCCACGCCGTTTTCGGCGACGCGGGTGCTGACTTTGGCGTTGAGGTCGGCGTTCAGCGACAGATCGCGAATCAATTCGGAATGGCGGATTTCCAGCACCCAGGCGCCGCGTTCCACGATGGAGCCGTCGTCACCGCGCTCTATGAGACGCAGGCTGTGGCTTCCTGTGGCGAGGGATTCCGGCGGCAGCAAGGTCAGGCGCCCGGCCTCGGTGCCCGTAAAAGCGGTCACGTCGAGATCGTCGAGTTCCACGGCCAGGCGGCCATAGGTTGCCGGGTCCAGGTCGGCCGGCAGCAGGATGACGATTTCTTCGTTGGCCCCGCGTGCTTCGGTGGCGGACGGTGCCAGCTCCGGCGCCCAGTCGCTTGCCCAGTCACCCTGGGCCAACGCCGCACCGGCGCCCCAGATGGCCCACGACAGAACGATCGCAGACGCGGACAAGCAAAACCGGCCGCGCCGCCCCTGCTCGCCGGCCAGCACAATCCGTCGCATGGCCCCTTCAGGACCACGCTTGGCTTCCCACATTGCCCCCTACCTTTCGCTCCACCCCCCGGCGGTCGAAATTGGGCGCTCTCCCACGCTTGGGCATCCTATTATCCTGAAAGTGTTAAGGAAGGAAGCCAAAGCTTGCGGTCTACCCTGAATTTTCCGCCAGCCGGCGCCGATGTCGATAAATTGTTTGGCTCGCTGGATGGGATTTCCCAAGGCCGCCGATGAAGCCGAACCCAGGGGACGGGTCAGTAGGAGAGATCGCACGATGACTGCCAAAGCCGCCAAAAAAACCGCGAAAACCGCCAAATTCCAATTGGCGCACGTGCGCATGGGCAAGCCCATCGGGCGGACCGCTTATCACAAGGCGCTGGAGGAGCAGCAATTGCTGCTGCGCCAGATACAGCAGGCCTACCTGGCCACTGGAAACCGGGGAATCGTCGTCTTCGAAGGCTGGGACGCCGCTGGCAAGGGCGGCACCATCCGGCGGATGAGTGCGGTGATGGATCCGCGCGGCTTCAAGGTCTGGCCGATCGCCGCGCCGACCGATGTCGACAAGGCGCGGCACTTTCTCTACCGCTTCTGGGAACGGGTACCGCCGGTGGGCGCGATCTCCGTGTTCGATCGCTCATGGTACGGCCGGGTTCTGGTCGAACGGGTCGAGGGATTTGCGGACGAGGCCGATTGGACGCGCGGCTACCGCGAGATCAACGAATTCGAGCGCATGCTGATCGACGACGGCGCCCGTATCGTGAAGATCTTTCTGCACATCACGCCGGAGGAGCAGTTGAAGCGCTTCGAGGAGCGCCTCAACGATCCGATGAAGCGTTGGAAGCTGACCTACGAGGACTTCCGCAACCGCGACCGCCGGCCTGACTACGAAGAGGCCGTCGAAGAAATGGTCCAGCGGACCTCCACAAAGCAGGCGCCCTGGCACGTGATCCCGTCAAACGACAAGAAATTCGCCCGTATTGAGGCGCTGCGGCTGATCACCTCGGTGCTGGCCGAGGGCGTCGACCTGGGGCCCCGACCGATGGACGAAGAGGCCAAGACCCTGGCCCGCGCGGTGTTCGGATCGCTGCCGAAGGGACTGTGACCCCGGCCGAGGAAGGGGGCCGAGGAAGGGGGCCTAAGAATTGGGCGGGCTCTTCAGTGGTCGCGCGGCACAGAGGTCTCGCGCGCTGTCGGCCAAGGATAGGTCTCTGTGAGAGGCAGGTCGAAACTGCGCTCCAGGATGTACTTCGCCACCCGGTGGGATGCGAACATGGCATGCGCCGCCTGCCAGCCGGCTTCGGCGGCGTTGCGGCGGGCGTCGTCGTGGCGCGCGAAATAGCCGAGCTTGTCCACCAGTTCGTCGAGGTCGTCATAGAACGCGATCTGGTCCTCGCCGAAGAGATCCTGGAACCCGGTGGCCCGCGATACGAAGGTCAGCAGGCCGTTGCCCAGCAACTGGCTCATACGGTCGGAGGCATAGAGGTACACGTCGTCGGGACGGCTGATGCTGAGGCCCATGCGGGCGTCGCAGAGGGCATCGATGAAGGCGGCGCCGCGCAGCGCCGGCTTGCCGGCAACGCCGCGGAAGTCGACGCGCAGCTCCGGCAGGCGCTGCGCCGCCGCCTGGGGCAGGCGCAGGCGTGGATCGGCGCTGTTGCCGGTGCCGACGGCGAAGAACAGGTCGTGGGCCTGGTCGCTGCGGGCAAAGCCGCGGCCGGTGTCGATGGCCGGATCGACCGGATTCGGCATGAAGTAGACTGGGGCCCGGCTGCGGGCCGGCACGCCGTGGATCGCCGCCCCGGTGGTCGCAAAGACCGCATCGACGCAGGCCGCCCGCCGCTGGAGGCGGGCCCGGTTCTTGGCATCGGTCAGGGTATCGACGTTGCGGTAAGCCAGGCGCAGCCCCGGATGGCGGCTGCGCAGGGTCTCCAGGGTGGCGTTCTCGATCAGCTCGCAGTGGCCGAGGACCACCAGATCCGGCCTGAAATTGTCGCATGTTTTCAGCAGTTTGCGATTGGCCGCCGCCCGCCCGGTGGAGGTCGACAACAACGGGGTGGAGCCGCGCGCCACTTCGCGGTCGTTGAAGACATGGACGTTGCAGCCCAGCCGGATGAAGCCGTGCATCAGCTTCTGCATGATCATGTAGAAATCGTTGCCGAGTTCGCGGCCGAAGAGGTTGCCGACCAGGAGAACTTTGCGGCCGGGCGGGCTGGGAGCGGGGATGGGCAAGGCTGTCCTGTCGCGCTTTGTTGCCGTGATCCGGGAGGACTCAACCGCGAGAGGATAGTGGGGCGAACCGCCAGCGCAAGCGCTAAGGCTCCGCCGCGCCGGGCCGGCGGGCCTGCGCCGGCCTCGCCCGATGCTCCGTCGGCCGCCCCGCTTTGGCATTGCCAAACGCCGGCGGACTCCCTAGGTTTTCCGCGGATCGGGGCGTAGCTCAGCCTGGTAGAGTGCCTGCTTTGGGAGCAGGATGTCGGAGGTTCGAATCCTCTCGCCCCGACCATTTCCCTTGCCGCTGGAAGGCGCGCCGCCGGCGCGACACCGCCATGGCCGTCTCGAGGTTCGATCACGTCAACGTCCGTACCGCCGATCTGGGGCGCCTGCAGGCCTTCTACGAAGAGGTCCTGGGGATGACCGCCGGGCCACGGCCGGCCTTCGGCTTCGGCGGTGCCTGGCTCTACTGCGGCGACGGCGAGGGGCGCCGGGCGGCGGTGCACCTGGTCGAGGTGGCCGAGCGGCCGGCGCCGGAAGGCGCCCTGCGCCTGGAGCATTTTGCCTTCGCCGCCACGGGCCTCGGTGACTTCCTGGCCCTGCTGAAGCGGCGCGGCGAGCCCTACCGTATCGGCGTGATCCGGGATTTCGGCATCGTCCAGGTCAACGTCCACGACCCCGACGGCAACCACATTCACGTGGATTTCCCCGCGGCGGAAGCCGCCGGGGTGACCGGAGAGCCGGCGCTGGACGGCCTCTAAGTCCCTCAGCCGGCCATCAAAACCGTTGCGCAGGGCCGGTCAGCGGCTATCATGCGGCCCGAATCAGCCGTTTGGGCGAATCACTTAGCCGGGCGCCTCAGGGGTTGCCCGCCAGGCAGCAGGATCAGGTCATGCAGGTGCGAATTTTCCAGCCGCCGAAGACGGCGATGCAGTCCGGCCGGGCCACCAGCCGACAGTGGGTCATGGAATTCGAGCCGACGGCGCCGCGCCAGGTCGAGCCGCTGATGGGCTGGACGTCCTCCGCAGACACCCGTGCCCAGCTACGCCTGCGCTTCGACACGCTGGAGGAGGCGATCGCCTATGCCCAGAAAGAGGGCATCATGTACAGCGTCGAACGCCCGCACGAAAGAAAAGTAAAACCAAAGGCTTATTCCGATAACTTCAGATACGATCGCCTGGGTCGCTGGACCCATTGAGGCATCGTTGAAGGGCTTGGTCACGGCCTCCAAGCGCCCGTAGCTCAGCTGGATAGAGCACGTGCCTTCTAAGCATGGGGTCGCAGGTTCAAGTCCTGCCGGGCGCGCCATTTTCCCTGCCATTCAAACCCGGTGACGACGTCCGCTAGAGGGCGGCCGTCACTTCCGCGATGCTGTCGCGCAGGATGGCGCCAGTCTCCTCGATGAGTTCCGGGGTCATGATGAGCGTGGGGGAGAGGATCAGCACGTTGCCGAGGGGGCGTGCGATGAGGCCGCGGCGCTGGGCCGCCGCCGCGACCTTCATGCCGACGGCGGCGTCGGCGGGGAAGGCGGCCTTGGTCGCCTTGTCGCGTACGAACTCGATGCCGATCATGAAATGGCTGCCGCGCACCTCGCCGACGATATCGAGATCACCGAGGCCGCGCAGCAGCGTCTCGAACTGCTTGCCGGTGGTGCGCACGCGCTCAGGAATCTTCTCGGCCTCCATCAGGGCGATGTTGGCGAGGCCCGCGGCGGCCGCCGCCGGATGGCCGGAGTAGGTCATGCCGTGCAGGAACAGCTCGCCGGGGGCGGAGATCACCTCATAGATCTCGTCGGAGACGATGGTCGCCGACAGCGGCTGGTAACCCGAAGTGAGGCCCTTCGCCGTGGTGATGATGTCGGGCACCATGCCGAAGACGTCCTGCGACGCGAAGAAATGGCCCAGGCGCCCGAAGGCCGTCACCACCTCGTCGGCGATGTACTTGATGTCGTAGTCCTCGCAGATCTGCTTGGCCCGTGCGTGATAACCTGCCGGCGCTGTGATCACGCCGCCGGCGCCCATGATGGGCTCGGCGACGAAGGCGCAGATGTTCTCGGCGCCGATGCGCTCGACGCTGTCGCGCATGTCGCCGATCAGCGCGTCGAGGAATTCGGCTTCCGTCATCTCGCCGCCCTCGCGCCAGTAATGCGGTGAGCGCAGGTGGTGCACCAGGTCGCGCGCCCCGAACCAGCCCTGGGAATAGGCGGGGGTCGTCATCGCGATGGTGAGGTGAGTCGAGCCGTGATAGGCGCCGATGCGGCTCAGCACCTTGCGCTTTTCAGGGCGGCCGAGGCGGATGTTGTAGTGGTGCAGCAGGCGGATTGCCGTGTCGTTGGCGACCGAACCGGAATTGGCGAAGTAGACGCGGTTCAGGTTGCCCGGCGCAAGGCTCGCCAGTTTTTCGGCCAGCAGCGCCGCGGCGGGATGGGTGAAGTTGTAGAAGGTCGAATAGAAGTCGAGGGTCTCGAGCTGTTTGGTGATCGCCTCGATGATCTCGCGCCGTCCGTGCCCGACGTTCACGCACCACAGGCCGGCGATGCCGTCGATCAGCTCACGCCCGTCGCTGTCGCGTACCATGGCGCCCTTGGCACCGGTGATCACGGTGCGCGCACCGTTCTGCTTCAGCGCATTCAGGTCGCAGAAGGATTGGATCAGATGGCTGTCGGCGGTCAGGATGTCGTCGGTCGAGAAGTCCATGGTCGGTGTCCTTTGGGGTCGGCGTTCCTTGGGTCAGAGCGCCCGGTAGTCTTCGAGCTGCCGCGACAGCCGTGTTTGCGGAATTGCGCTGTTCGCGGCGAGGTCGGCGACAAGAAACGCTTCGCCGGGCCCGGCTGCGACCAGGGCTCGCCCGTCAGGCCCGGCGATCACAGAATGGCCGCCATAGGCGATGTCGCCCTCGGTGCCGCAATAGTTGGCGTAAGCAATGGTCAGCCCCATCTCGACGGCGCGCGCCGGCACCAGGATCTGGGAGACGTACTCGAACCCGGCGGGATTGGCGGTGGGCACGAGGATCAGGTCCGCGCCCCGTTCTGCCAGGGCCCGGCAATGGGCCGCGAATTCCACGTCGTAGCAGATGAGAAGAGCGGTCTTCATCCCTTCCAGCTCGAACAGGCAGTAGTCGCCGCCGGGCCGGAAGCTGGCGTTCTCCATCGGCCCGAAAAGCTGGATCTTGCGGTAGTGGGCGATCCGCTCACCGGCGGGCGAAAAGCAGCTCGCGGCGTTGTAGACGGCGTCGCCGTCGCGCTCGGCCCAGCCGATGGTGAGGCCGCAGCCGGCGGCCCGCGCCAGGCCGGCCAGCCGTCCGTCCCACGCGCTGTCCACGGGCTGAGCGAGAGCGCCGTGCAGGTCCGGCCTGTTGTAGCCGGGCAGGTAGAGTTCCGGGAAGACGGCCATGCGGGCCCCGGCCGCCGCCGCTGCGGCCAGCCGGGACTCGATGACGGCGAAAGCCTCCTCGGTGGCCCCGCCGATGGCGGGGCCCTGGTGAAGCGCGATTTTCATGCCTACTTCTTCAGGTTGGTCCAGATGGCGTCATACAGAACCTGGACCTCCTCCGGGCAGGCCTGGACGAAGACGCCCTTCGGGCCCTTGGGCGGGTTCGATTCCGGCGAGTTCGCGACTTCCGGCTCGAGGAAGGGCTCGACCCCTTTCACGCCGGCGGAGTACTGCGCGTAGTTGGTCAGCGCAGCGGCGTTCTCCGGCTCCAGCATGAAGTTCAGGAAAGCCAGGGCGCTGTCGCGGTTCGGCGCGTCTTTCAGCAGAACCAGGTTGTCCATCCACACGATGTAACCTTCCTTCGGGAAGGCGTACTCGATGGGCGCCCCTTCGCCGCGCGCCTTGGCGGCAAAGCCCGACCAAATCATCCCGGCCGCGGCATCGCCGGAAACCAGAACGTCCTTGGCGATGTCCGAGCCGAAGGAAGCCCAGTCCGCCTTGGCCTCCATCACCAGGGCGTTCAGCGCCTTCAGTTGATCGCGGTCGGCGGTGCACTGGGGAATGCCCAGGTGCAGCGAGGCCAGGGTAAGGGTCTCGCCGGAGGTGTCGAGTACGTTGATCTTGCCCTTCAGCGCCGCCGGCGGATTGAAGATGATCGCCGTGGTGTCGATGGCGTCCTTGTAGATCTCGCGGTTGACGGCAAAGGAAGTGGACCCCCACTGGTAAGGGACCGAGCTCTTACGGCCCGGATCGAAGGGCACGTCCATCCATTCCGGCGCGATGTTCTTCAGGTTCGGCACTTCCTCGGCGGTGAAGGTGCCGAGCATCTCGGCGTCGCCCAGAATCTCCACCATGTAGTCGCCGGGAACGGCCAGGTCGTAGCTGCCCAGCTTGCCCGCCTTCAGCGCGGCCAGCAGGGCCTCGTTGCTGTCGTAGGTGTCCATGGTGACTTCAATGCCGGTCTCCTGAGTGAACTTGTCCAGCAGTTCCTGGGGCATGTACTCGAACCAGTTGTAGAGCGACAGCTTGCCCTCGGCCCAGGCAGCCGTGGGGGCGGCCGTGGCAGAACAGAGGACAAGGAGTGAGGCGGCGACGAATTTTTTCATGAAGGTCTCCACTGTTTGGTCGGCTGTTTATGATTTGATTTTCCCGTTGCGCCCGATCAGCCATGAGAGCGCGACGAAGACGACGGAAATGGCGAGCATCAGGGTCGAGATCGCCATGATGTTGGGTTTGATGCCCTGCTTGACGGCGCCGAAGATGGCGGTCGGCAGGGTTTCCACCCCGGCCCCCTTGACGAAGTTGGTGATCAGGAAATCGTCCAGGGAAATGATGAAGGCCAGCAGGAAGCCCGACATGATTCCCGGTGCCATCAGCGGCAGCAGGACCAGCCGGAAGCTCTGCCAGGGCGTGGCATAGAGATCCATCGCCGCCTGCTCGTAGCCGTCGGGCAGGGTCGAAAGCCGCGCCGCGACCGGCAGATAGGCGAAGGGAATGCAGAAGGTGATGTGGGCCAGCAGGATGGTGCCGATGCCGCCGCTGAATCCGATGACCGTAAAGAAGATCAGGCTGGCCACGGCGGTGACCACTTCCGGGACCATCAGAGGCAGGTTGATGAGCGCGAAGCTGGCCGTCTTGCCGCGGAAGCCGCCGGTGCGGTGCATGGCCACCGCAGCGGCGGTCGCGATCAGCGTGGCCGCCAGTCCCGCCAACGACGCGACGACCAGGGAGTTGATCGTGGCCTGGCGGAACTTCGGCGCTTCCGGTCCGATAAACACGTCGTGATACCAGTCCAGCGAGAAGCCGCCCCACAGGGTGATCGAGGTCGAGGCGTTGAAGCTGTAGACGGCGACCACCATCAGCGGCGCGTAGAGCACCAGCAGGCACAGCAGCGTCATCGGAAAGAAGCCGGTGAAGCGGCGCAGGTCGGTGCCGGCCCTGGCCATCATGCGCCCTCCCGGGCCTGGGCGCGGGTCTGCGCCCGGGCATAGATCAGCAGAACGCCCATGACGATGGTCATGAGGATCATCGCCACCGCCGCGCCGAACGGCCAGTTCCCGGCGGCGCCCTTGAACTGCTCTTCGATGAGCGAGCCGATCATGAAGGCTTTGGCGCCGCCCAGCAGGTCGGGGGCGAGGAAGGCGCCGAGCGACGGCACGAAGACGAGGATCGCCCCGGCGATGATGCCGGGTCTCACGGCGGGCAGAATGACCAGCCGCAGGGTGGTCCAGGAATCCGCGTAGAGATCCGCCGCGGCCTCGGACAGCGCGAAGTCGTAGCGCTCCACGGCGGCGTAGATGGGCAGCACCATGAAGGGCAGGTAGCTGTAGAACAGGCCGAGCAGCACGGCGACGTTGGTGTTGATGAGCCCCAGCGGCTGATCGATGACGCCGCTCCACAGCAGGAAGGCATTCAGCGGCCCCTCGTCGCGGATCAGGAACTTCATCGAGACGGTACGGATGAGCAGGTTCACCCAGTAGGGGATGGTGACCAGAAACAGCCACACGGTGCGGTGCTGGGGCGCGCGGGTGGCGATGAACCAGGCGGTCGGGAAGCCGACCACGAAGCACAGCAGCGTCGCCGAGCCGGCCTGCCAGATCGAGCGCCAGAAGATGCCGAGATAGGTCCATTCGATGCTCGGCGGCTCGTCACCGAAGAGGCCTCGGTTCAGGAAGAACTGATCGTAGGCGGCCAGGGTCGGGCTCCAGATCACCCCGCCGCGGAACTCCTTGGTCAGGAAGGAGTAGACCCCCATCAGCAGCACCGGCAGCAACAGGAAGACGCCGATCATCAGCCACGTCGGCAGCATCAGGCGCGGCGCGTTACCTCGGTAGAGGTCGGAACCGCCGCCGCCGCTGCCGGGTGTTGTCGCCGCCATCAGTCGGCCAGCAGACGTGCCGCGTCCGCTTCCAGCTTCAGGCCGACCGCGGCGCCGAGACCGGGCAGGTTGTCCGCGTCGCTGTTCTGTACCCGCACCACCATGGGCTCGCCGTCCGGCAGGCGGGTCAGCAACTGAATATCGGTGCCGAGATAGACCTGGTTTTCGACCTGCGCCCGGATGTCGCCGCTTCCCGGCGGGCAGAGCGAGACGCGTTCGGGGCGGAGCGACACATGGCCCGCGCCGAGCCGCGCGCCCGGTGCCGCCGGGCAGGTGAGGTCCTGTCCTCCGGGCAGGCGGACCGTCGCGCGACCGCCCCGCATTTCCAGCACCTCGACCTCGATCAGGTTGGTCTCGCCGATGAATCCGGCCACGAAGCGGTTCAGCGGTGCCTCGTAGATCTCGCGCGGCGTGCCCGTCTGCTGCACCCGGCCATCCGACATGACCGCGATGCGATCGGACATGGTCAGCGCCTCTTCCTGGTCGTGGGTGACGAAGACGAAGGCGATGCCGGTTTCACGCTGCAGCTGCTTCAGTTCGCCCCGCACCGCCTGACGCAGTTTCAGGTCGAGGGCGGAGAGCGGCTCGTCCAGCAGCAGAACCTTGGGGCGCGGCGCCAGCGCGCGGGCGATGGCGACACGCTGCTGCTGGCCGCCGGAGAGCTGACCGGGCTTGCGTTTCAGGAAGTCCGAAAGCTGCACCAGGGCCAGCACCTGGCGTGCCCGCTGCTCCGATTCCTGGCGGCTCCAGCCCAGCCGCAGGGTGCCGAACATGACATTTTCCAACACCGTCATGTGGGGGAACAGGGCGTAGTGCTGAAAGACCGTGTTCACCGGGCGCTTGTGGGGCGGCAGCGCGGCGATGTCCTCGCCGTACAGCCTGATCGCGCCTTCATTGACCGCCTCGAAGCCCGCGATCGAGCGCAGCAGCGTTGTCTTCCCGCAGCCTGAGGGGCCCAACAGGGTGAAGAACTCGTCGGCGCGGATGTCGAGCGAGACCCCATGCAGGGCGGTAAAGCTGCCGTAGCGCTTCACCACCTTGTCGATATTGATTGCAACGTCGCTGCCCGACATATGCCCCCGCCTCTTGTCGGATACCACCGGAAATGCCAGAGATACCCTAATAGGGGGCCGTTTGAGGGGTATATACCCCCGGGGAGGTATGATGCGGAATTTGCCCAACCTGACGGAGGCTTATCTCGGCCGGGCCATCGCTCAACTGCACGACGAGCGCTTCGAGGGCGCTTTGTACCAGTGGCTGGCGCGCTGCTTCGAGATCGACAACACCACGATGCTGGCCTATTTCCAGGACCGGGTGCCGCAGGTCCTCTTTACCCAGGCGGCCGAGCGCCGGGTGCATGCCCGGCTGGAATCCGACTATATCGAGGGCGCCTACCTGCTGGATCCCTTCCATGCACTGCACGTGGACCGTGCGGCGCCAGGGCTCTACCGGCTGCGCGACATCGCGCCGGACCAGTTTCAGCGCAACGAGTATTTCGCCGTCTATTACCAGGGGACCACCCTGGTGGACGAGATCGCCTATGTCGCCTATCCGGCCGATGGCGTCTCCGTGCACATCTGCCTGGGGCGCGACGCCACCTCGCAGCGCCGTTTCTCGGCCCGCGATCTGGAGCGCGCCGACCAGGTCGCGCCGATCGTCTGCGGCCTCATCGAGCAACGCTGGTCGGGACTGCGCTCAAGCGGCGACTTCACGGAGACCGGGCTGACCCAGCGATTGACCGAGCGGCTGCGCAGCGTCCACGAGATCGCGCTAAGTCCGCGCCAGGCCGAGATCGCCCTGCTGATCCTGAAGGGGCATTCCTCGGTGTCGATCGGCCTGCGCCTGGGCATCAGCCCGCAGACGGTGAAGGTCTTCCGCAAGCAGCTTTACAAGAAGTGCGCCATTTCCTCCCAGGCGGAGCTGTTCTCCCTGCTGATGCCGCTGCTGGCCGAGGCGGTGGCTTGACGCGTCGTGCCGAAGATTCTTCGGAATTCGGGAATCTGCGGCTATGATCCCGCCCATGAAACTCGACGATCGCGATCTGCAGATCCTGACCATCCTGCAAGGGGAGGGGCGGATCACCAAGGCGGCGCTGGCCGGCAGGGTCAGCCTGTCGCCGGCAGCCTGCTGGGACCGTCTGAAGCGGCTGGAGCAGGCCGGCTTCATCCGCGGCTACCGCGCCGAGGTGGCGCTGGAGAAGATCGCGCCGGTCTCGCACTTTCTGGTGCAGATCGAGCTTGAGAGCCACCAGGCCGGCGACTTCCAGCGCTTCGAGGATGCCATGTGGGCGATCCCGCAGGTCATACGCTGCGTCGCCGTGGGCGGTGGCGTGGACTATTTCATCGAAGTGGTGGCGGGTGACGTGGCCGCCTATCAAGCCCTCATCGACGAGATCCTGGAGCGGCGCGTCGGCGTGAAGCGCTACTTCACCTTCGTGGTGACCAAGCCGGTGAAGGATGCGCCGCCGCCCCTGGCCCGGCTGCGCGGCGAAGAAAATTAGCCGCGGGCCGCGGTCCGCCACGGAATCGCCGTCCTAGCCGCTGCAAATCCGAGCCACCTTCCTCGTGAGGACCGCTACCCTCCGGCCAGTTTTCAAAGGTGCGCCAGGAGGTTCCCCGATGACGCCGTTACCGCAGTTCAAGATACCCGAAGCCGGCTTCGGCCTGGAAGATCCCGGACTTCTGGCCACGGCGTCTTACATCGGCGGCCAGTGGGCTGACCCGGGGGCAGACCCGGGGGCGGAATCCGGAGAGGCCGGATCTCTCGCCGTGACCAACCCCGCCGATGGCGCGGTGCTGGTCCAGGTCGCCGCCGTGGGCGCCGCCGGCGCGCGGCGTGCCGTCGATGCGGCGCAGCAGGCCTTTCCGGCCTGGGCGGCGCTGCTGCCGCAGCAGCGCAGCGACATCCTGCGCCGCTGGTACGACCTGATGCTGGCGCACAAGGAAGACCTGGCACGCATCATGACCCTGGAGCAGGGCAAGCCGATCTCCGAGTCCCGCGGCGAGATCGACTACGGGGCCTCCTTCGCCGAGTACTTTGCCGAGGAGGCCAAACGTCCGGACATCATGAGCGTCACCTCGCACCTGCCGTCCGCCGAGGTCGAACTGTGGCGCGAGCCGGTCGGCGTCGCCGCCCTGGTGACGCCGTGGAACTTTCCCAACGCGATGATCACACGCAAGGCGGCGGCGGCTCTGGCGGTCGGCTGCACCGTGGTGATCCATCCCTCCAAGGAAACGCCGCTATCGGCGCTGGCGCTGGCCGAACTGGCGCAGCGCGCCGGCTTTCCGCCGGGCGTCTTCAACGTGGCGATCGGCGAGCCGGCGCCCATCGTCGGCGCCTGGACCGGGGATACCCGTGTGCGCGCGCTGTCCTTCACCGGTTCGACGGAGATCGGCCGGCTGCTCTACGGCCAGTGTGCGCCTTCCATCAAGCGCCTCAGCCTGGAACTGGGCGGCCACGCCCCCTTCATCGTCTTCGCCGACGCCGACCTCGACAAGGCGGTCGCCGAGGCCATCGGGGCCAAGTTCGCCACCTCCGGCCAGGACTGCCTGGGCGCCAACCGCTTCTACATCGAAACCCCGGTTTACGAGGAGTTCTGCCGCCGCTTCACCGAGAAGACACGGGGTCTCACCGTGGGGCACGGCCTGGACGACCCGGACATCGGCCCGCTGATGAATCCCGCCGCCGTTGCCAAGCAGAAGGAGCACGTCGCGGATGCCGTGGCGCAGGGCGCACGCCTGCTGTGCGGCGGCGAAGGCCATGACCTCGGCCCGCTGTTCTTCCAGCCGACCGTGCTGGCCGACGTGCCGGATACGGCGAAGATCATGCGCGAAGAGACTTTCGGGCCCGTCGCGGCGCTGACGTCGTTCGAGACGGAAGCCGATGTCGTCGCCCGTGCCAACGCCACGGAATACGGCCTGGTGGCCTACCTGCACACCAAGGAGCCGGCGCGCCTCTACCGCCTGTCGCGGGCGCTGGAGTTCGGCATGGTGGCGGTAAACCGCACCAAGGTGACCGGCGCACCTATTCCCTTTGGCGGGATGAAACAATCGGGCCTCGGCCGTGAGGGCTCCCGCCTGGGCATTGAGGCCTTTTCCGATGTGAAGTACGTATGCCGCGACTGGTCCTGAAAGCAGAAAGTGAGAGACGATGCTGAAGAACGATCAATTGGAAACCTGGGACCGGGAGTGCTTTTTCCACCCGTCAACCCACCTGGCGCAGTTCGCCCGCGGCGAGGCGCCGCAGCGCGTCGTTGTCGGCGGCGAGGGGGTCTATATCCGCGACCGCGAGGGCAACAAACTGCTCGACGCTTTCGCCGGCCTGTACTGCGTGAACGTCGGCTACGGGCGCCAGCAGATTGCCAAGGCCATCGCGAAGCAGGCCGAGGAACTGGCTTACTATCACGCTTACGTCGGCCATGGCACCGAGGCCTCGATCACGCTGTCGAAGATGATCATCGACCGCGCGCCGAAAGGTATGAGCAAGGTCTACTACGGTCTCTCCGGTTCCGACGCCAACGAAACCAACATCAAGCTGGTCTGGTACTACAACAACATCCTCGGCCGGCCGGAGAAGAAGAAGATCGTCTCGCGCTGGCGCGGCTATCACGGCTCCGGCCTGATGACCGGTTCGCTGACCGGCCTGGAGCTGTTTCACAAGAAGTTCGACCTGCCGCTGACCCAGGTGGTCCACACCGAGGCACCGTACTATTTCCGCCGCCGCGACGACGCGATGAGCGAGGAAGAGTTCTCCGCCCACTGCGCCGCCGAACTGGAGAAGCTGATCCTGGCCGAGGGGCCGGACACCGTCGCCGCCTTCATCGGCGAGCCGGTCTTGGGCACCGGCGGCATCGTGCCGCCGCCGGCGGGATACTGGCAGGCGATCCAGGCCGTGCTGGAGAAGTACGATATCCTGCTGATCGCCGACGAAGTGGTCACCGGCTTCGGGCGCCTCGGCTCGATGTTCGGCTCCGACCACTACGGCATCCGGCCCGACATCATAACCTCGGCCAAGGGCCTGACCTCGGCCTATGCGCCGCTGTCGGCCTCGATCATCGGCGACAAGGTGTGGAAGGTCCTGGAGCAGGGCACCGACGAGAACGGCGCCATCGGCCACGGGTGGACCTATTCGGCGCACCCGATCGGCGCGGCCGCCGGTGTCGCCAACCTGAAATTGGTCGACGAACTGGGCCTGGTGGCGAACGCGAAGTCGACGGGCGCCTATTTCAACAAGGCGATGGCCAAGGCGGTCGGCGATCACCCGAACGTCGGCGAGGTGCGCGGCGAAGGCATGCTCTGCGCCGTGGAACTGGTGGCGCATAAGGGAAGCCGCAAGCTCTTCGAGCCGGCCGGCCAGCACGGGCCCAAGATCGCCGCCGCCCTGCTGAAGCGCGGAGTCATCGCCCGTGCCATGCCGCAGGGCGATATCCTCGGCTTTGCGCCGCCGCTTTGCCTCAGCGAGGACGAGGCGGATATCGTCGTCGGCGCCATGGGTGAAGCCGTCGCCGAGGTATTCGCCGGCGCCTAGCCGCCAGACCGTAAAATTCCTAGAAGAATCCCCGGGAATCCCCGGCACCCGGCCCTCTGAAAGGGGCCGGGTGCCGGGCTTTTTTTCGCCACTTTTGCGCTTCGGAACCATTTCCGCCGCCCTCACGTTGTCTTGGCAACTTCTCAGACAACGAAAGGGCTACACCCATGAGTGACAGTACGTCCCACGAGACGGCCGACTCTTCAGCACTGCAGGAAGTTGGCGACGCCCTGAAGCGGGAAGGCCGGCACGTTGCCGGCGAGGCCAAGTCCGCGGCGCGGAAGATGGCCCGCGACCAGCGCGATGCGCTGGCCGACTATGTGACCGCTCTGGCCGATGCGGCCACGCGCGGTGCCGAGGAACTGGAAGAGGCGGGCTATGGCCGCAGCGCCTCGACGCTCACCCGCACCGCCGACGACGTCGGCGGGTTCGCCCAGCGCCTGCACGACCGTGAACCGGGCGAATTGTGGAACGATATCGAGGACTTCGCCCGCGATCACCCGGCATTGACCTTCGGCGCCGGCTTTGCCGTGGCCTTCGGCATTACCCGTTTCATCAAGAGTTCCGCCGACCCGGTGGAGGAGTCCTCGCCGGCACCGGAAGCGGCGGTGTCGCCGGCAGTGTCGACCCCCGGGGAATAGCCGTGGGAGACACGTCTATCGGTACGTTGCTGACGGGATTGATCCAGGACCTCGGACAACTGGTGCGCCAGGAACTGCGCCTGGCCCAGTCCGAGGCGTCCGAGAAGTTCAAGCAGGCGCAAAACGGCGTCTATGCCGTGCTGACCGGTCTGCTGGTGGCCTTTTGCGCTCTGCTGATCCTGTTGCAGGCCCTGGTCATCGCGCTCAGCAATGTGCTGCCGGCCTGGCTGGCCGCCGTCGTCGTCGGCGTGGCGCTGTCGGTGGTCGCTTTCGTCCTTATCCACCAGGGCCGCAGCAACCTGAAAGCCCGGAATCTTATTCCAGAACGCACACTGCGCTCAGCGCGCAGCAAACCCAAAACCTGAAGGAGACGTAACATGGTCAAGACCACTCCCGGAACCGAACACATCGAAGAAGACATCCGCGCGACCCGGCGCGATATCGACGACAAGATCGAGCGCATCCAGCAGCGGCTGTCGCCCGGCGATATCGTTGACAGCGTCATCGACTTCGCCAAGACCAACGGCGGTGCCGTTGCAGGCGGCATCGGCCGTACCGTGCGCGAGAACCCGGTTCCCGTCGCGATGGTTGGCGCCGGTATTCTCTGGCTGGCGTTGTCCAGCCGCGCCAAGCGGCAGGCCGACGATGGCGACCGCCTGGGCGATGGCGTCCGTGCCAAGGTCGAAGAAGAGTCCCACAAGCTGCGTGATCGTGCGGCGGCCCTGGGCAGCGACGTTCGCGACCGTGCCGGCAAGGTCGGCCGCAAGGCCCGCAGCCAGGCGACGCGTGCCAGTCAGTCGACCGGCCGCTTCGTGAAGGATCACCCGGTTCTGGTCGGGGTTGCCGGCGTTGCCGTGGGGGCTGCCGTGGCCGCGTCTCTGCCGCGCTCGGACCGTGAGGACCGCGTCTTCGGCGAACGCAGCGATCGCATGAAGGAGGCCGCCAAGAGCGCCGCCGTGCGCGAGGGCCGCAAGGTCCAGGACGCTGCCAAGGCGGCTGTGAAGAAGGCCAAGGAGACCGCCGAGGCCAAAGCGCCGACGGCCGAGGATGTGAAGCGCGACGCCACGCAGACAGCCAATGCCGGCGGCATCGGCACGCCGCGCTGAGTTCAGTCCTGCACTTAGTTCAGTCCCGAGCGGAGGCGCCGCAGGCCGGCGTCTCCGCAGTGGGTCACCGCCAAGACGACTCCCCCCAAGACCACCGGTGAGACCACCGCCGAGAGCTTACGGAAAATCTAAAGGAGAATGCCGATGTACAACATTTTCTATCTGATCGGGGTCGTGGTGGTGGTCCTGGCGATATTGTCTTTCGTAGGCATCGCCTAGCGCCTCCGGCGCCGAAATAGAACGCTTCCTCACCCGTCGCTGCTTCTGGCAGCGGCGGGTTTAGTTTGTCCGGACGGCGGGTTCGCTGCTTTCTTCGCTAGTGGGCTGGGCGGGGGGCAGGGAACTCAGGTATTCGCCGACCACCTGCAGCGGCACGATGTGGTCGCAAAGGATCTTGAACACCACCAGCAGCGGCACGGCGATCAGCAGCCCTGCGACGCCCCACAGCCAACCCCAGAACAGGACGCAACTGAAGACGATAACCGGGTTGAGGCTCAGCCGGCGGCCCACCAGAGTGGGCGTGACGATGTTGCCTTCCAAGGCAGTGAGCGCGCCGAAAGCCAAGGTCGGCAACACCGCTTCGAGCGGCGCGGAGAACGTCAGCACGGAAGCCAGCAGAATGGCGCCGGCGGTGACGATGGCCCCGACATAGGGAACGAAATTCAGGGTCGCCGCCATGACGCCCCACAGCAAGGGGTCCGGCAGGCCGAAGCTGGCCATGGTCGCGGCGGTCACGCAGCCGAGCCCGAGGTTGATCGCGGTGATGGACAACAGATAGCGCGAGACTTCGACCTGCAGGTCACGGCCGATCTCGACGGCGCGTTTCTTCTCGCTGAGCGTGGGCATGATGTGCACGGTCTTGCGCAGAAACAGGTAGCCGTTAGCCAGCAGGAAGAACAGCAGGATCGCGGTGACGAGGATGATGGTCAGCAACTGGCCGGTGTTGGTCAGGAAGATCTGCGTCAGGTCCGGCCCCTGGACGACGACGTCGGCGTTTTCCTTGCCCGGAGAGAGCTGGGCCATGTCTTCGGTGATTTGCTTCACGTTCTGCAGGGCGCCGACCACTTCGCGGAAAATATAGCGCAGGCGGATCATGGCTTCCGGCAGGCGGGCGAACCAATCGGCGGCAGGCGCCGACAGCCGAGCCAGCACCACGCCCACCAGCCCGCCGGCGGTCAGCACGACGATGGCCGAGGCGACCACGCGCGGCAGGCCCAACTTGCACAACAGGCGCACGATGGGTGCCAGTACCAGGGCGGCGACCCCGGCAACGGTGATTGGAATGAACAGCGTTCGGGCGAAATAGAGGGCCGCCAGTACCGCCAGGGTGGCAAGCACAACGGCAGCGACGGTGAGGGTTCGGTTATCCCGGGTTTCGATCGGCATTCTGCTGCTTCTCCCTGGCGCGCCGGCGGAAAGGGAATTACCGGCCCTCTAGGGAACCATCGGGTGGTGAAATCGTTCCCTCCCTACAAGACAACCCGGCAAAGTCTCCTGGAAATGATGCAGGCAGGCTATGGCAGGGCTTTTTCATGTGCCGAAGGAGGAGTCCATGGCCGCCGGCTCGGGTGTCACCATTTTGCCGATCCTGAAAAATGAGATCCGCCGGGTGCGCACCGCTTTGTGGTTCCGCCCCAGCGCCTACTGCCTGGCCGCCGTTCTGGTGGCCCTGTTGGTCGTGACGGTCGACGGCTTCCTGCCCAAGGATGCCCTGGGCTGGCTGCCCGATATCGACCGGGACACGGTGAAGGAACTGCTGAAGCTGATGGCCGGCAGCATGCTGACCGTATCGACGGTCACCCTGTCGGTCCTGATGCTGGTGCTCAGCCTGGCCGCGGGACAGGCTTCGCCTCGCGCGGTACCGGAAATCATGGCCGACCCGGTGACGCAGAACGCGCTTGGCACATTCCTGGCCACTTTCGTTTTCGCCCTGACGGCCTTGCTGCTGTTCGGTTTCGGCGCCGTGCACGGCCCGGGCGTGACCCTGACCTTTTTCTGTGCCCTCGTGCTGGTGATGAACTCGGTGCGCTATCTGGTGCAGTGGATCCACCACGTGGCCGACAGCCTGAAGGTCAATCGGATTATCCAGCGCATCTACCACCAGGCGGCCAACGTGCTGGAGGCCTACCTGGATTCAGAGCCTCAACGCGGCGGCAAGGCCGCGGCGCCTCGTAGGGAGCCTGGCGATGAGAGAGCGACAGCGATCCGTCCCGCCGTCACCGGTTACGTTCAGATGATCGACGGGGAACGCCTGCATAACCTCGCCTGCGAGCATGACCTGGCGGTGCGTCTTTGCGTGCAGGAGGGTGATTTCGTGCATCCCCGCCGCCGCCTGATGGAGGTCACCGGCAAGCTGTCGGGCGACGAGACCAGTGATGCCTTGCAAGCGGTCGTGGTGGTGGGCTTTGAGCGCAGCCACGAGGGCGACCCCCGTTTCGGGTTCGAGCTTCTGGCCGAGGTCGCCTGCCGCGCGCTGTCGCCGGGGGTCAACGACCCACAGTCGGCGCTGGCCTGCATCGAGCATCTTGGCAGCCTGCTCGCCATTGCCGGCGAGCGTCCCGCCGCGGACTACCCACTGCCGCGGAGCACCGACGGGCGGGTCGAGTTCCGCCGGCCCGACTTTGCGGCCATGCTGGAACGGTCGTTTCGGCCGGTGATCCGCGACGGCGCCGGTTCCGCCGAGGTCATCTGCGCGATTGCGGAGGTCCTGAAGGACCTGGCGGGAGAAGCGGCGCCGGACTACCTCGATATCATCGTGGCGGAGGCGGAGAGGGCCAAGGCTTTCGGCGATGGGGCCCTGCACCTGGAAGCCGATAAGCGCGCGCTTGCCGGCGCCGTGTCGGCGCTGAAGGAAGTCGCAACGCGACGGAAGGGGGTGAACTCTAACGCCGCGCGATAATCCAGACGGCGTGAATGATCCCGGGGATGTAGCCGCACAGGGTGAGCAGGATATTCAGCCAGAACTGCAAACCGATGCCGACCTGCAGAAAGACGCCCACCGGCGGCAGCAGGATGGAGAAGAGAATACGGATGAGGTCCACGGCGGGTCTCCTGTCTGGGCAAAGCATTCACTGAACGGCTGTGGGAGATACAACGTTTCCGCAGCGACAAAGGTTCCGAAAATCGGGTGAAGGGCCTCCCAGGCGGAACTCTCCCAGGCGGAACTCTCCGAGACGGAAAACGTTCTCTCCGAGAAGCCGGGAATCTTTCCCCCCGAAATCCTTAAGGAGACGACCCCATGTCCAAACTATCCAGCCTGCTGCTGGCCGGTGCCCTGGTGCTGCCGCTGCCGGCCTATGCCGACTGCGCGCAACGCATCGAAGCCGTCGAGACGCATCCGGCCCTGGCGGGCAATGCAGATGAAACGACCCCGGAAGCGCAGAGTTCTCAATCCGCGGCGGCCGGCAACGAGGAAAAGGTCGTGAAAGAAGAAATGGTCGAGAAGGGGGCCTCGATCCAGGAAAACGGCGGGGAGACCGTCTATCAGGAAGGGGGGCCGGCGGCTCCGCGGGAGAGCTGGTTTACCGACTCGAAGGACAAGGCGACCGTCCTGACGCACCTCGACTCCGCCCGGGAGGCGAAGGCCGCGGGCGACGAGAAGGTCTGCCTGGAAGAGATAGAGCAGGCGGAGAAGATCATGGAGGCCGACGCCGGCTGACGTGAACCGCGCTTGCCTGCCAGGCGCCTCATCCGGCGCTTCTTCCTGGACGCACTGCCACGCGGTGCGTCCATTTTTTTGTCCAGGGCCTCCGCTCGTGACATTTTACGCAAGGCGCTTTTTCCGCAGGAACCGGCGGGCCCGGCCGGGCGTTTTCCTTGTATGCGGGCAGGGGCGATCGAGCTCCCTGCCGCCGATCACAGCAAGCACATTGGAGATACAAGATGAATTGGGACCAGGTCGAAGGAAACTGGAAGCAGGTGAAGGGAAAGGCCAAGGAGAAGTGGGGTCGTTTCACCGATGACGACCTCGACGTGATCAGCGGCAAACGCGATCAGTTGGTCGGTCGTTTGCAGGAGCACTATGGCCTCGCCCGTGAAGAAGCGGAGAAGGAGGCCGATCGCTGGTCTGAGGGTGTCTAAGCTGACGGCATCTGCTTCGTAAACGCCGACGGGCGGCCGCAATGCGCGGCCGCCCGTTTTGTTTTTTGCGTCTGCGAGCAGCAAAGAAAAAGGGGCGGCAAAGCCGCCCCTTTTTGTCTTGTCTGACCGTTCCTTCGGGGACGGATCAGTTGCTGCTGTGCTGCTGGTAATAGCTGTCGTTGGTATTGCGCCATTCCATGTTGTCGATCTCCGCCCAGGAATCGCGATCGAAGCTCGGCGCGTTGTCCAGGACCTCCTCCGAAACGTTCAGTACGAAGACCGGTGTATCACCGGTATCGGTCACCTTGAGCTGCTTCCACGGCACGGCGATCTGCTTCTCACCAACGCCCAGGAAACCGCCATGGGACAGAATGGCATAGGACATGTTGCCGGTCTTGGGATCCATGACGACATCCTCGACTTCGCCAAGGTCCTCGTTCTCCATGTTGCGCACGTCGGCACCGACAACGGCGGCGGCATGCAGCGGTGTACTGCGCTGGTCAACAGGCACGGCGCCCTTCAGGCGTTCGACTTCTTCCTCGGACCAGCTGCCCAAGGTGATACCTTCCTTCTCGACGCTCTGTTTGCGCTCGTCGATCAGGTCTTCGATGCTGGCGACGGTTTCCTCGGAGGCGTCGTCAAT
>ERZ1740062.476-NODE-476-length-21779-cov-11.068772_pt1 | contig 21779 bp, 17 predicted proteins | sample MGYA00581741_ERZ1740062 | MGnify/ENA primary metagenome ERZ1740062 (study PRJEB43018, sample SAMN04849747) | marine metagenome | isolation source: floating plastic debris | place: Pacific Ocean | collected 2008-09-01 | study: EMG produced TPA metagenomics...
CGCGCGTCTCTGAAATCATGTCCGAAAAGGGCACCGGGTTTCTACGCGTCGGCGTGACCAATGGTGGCTGCGCGGGCATGGAATATGTCATGGACTATGTCGATGCGCCGGAAATGCTGGACGAGATCGTCGAGGATAAAGGCGTGAAAATTGTCGTGGATGCGAAAGCGGTTCTGTTCCTGCTCGGATCCGTCGTTGATTATGAAACGACTTTGCTACACGAGAAGTTTACGTTCACAAATCCGAACCAAACGGATGCATGTGGATGCGGCGAGAGCGTTACCATCGTCCCCGCCGCAGCAGAATAGTCTGTGTACGTCCGCGCTTAGGCGAGACAGCCATCTGCGAAGGTTTTGAAATCCACGTTCACGCTTGGCGGCGTGTACTCAAATGACCCGCGGCGGCCAAGATCCAGCGTGATGGATTTGCCGGTCACGACTGCATTGTAAAGGCGTCGCGCATACTTGTTCTCAACGGGAGACGCCATATTGCGGGTTGGGAGGTAGACCCATTTTGACGTTGCGGGCTCTTTACCTTCAACGGTCAATGTTGCCTGCACGCTACGCGTGCGAACGGAGCGAGAGTCGAGCTTTGTCGCAATATCGCCGTCGAGGCTGAATGTTGCAGAGATTTTCCCAGCATCATTGCATCCCAGGACCAGGGCGGGCGCATCGATTTCGGTCGAGTAAATCGCTTGTCCGTTTGATTCTTCGAGTAGCGACCATTCAGCCGTAACTTCCAGGCTATCTGCGGCGTGAGCGCTGGCAGCAAAAGTGGCGGCGATGAGTAGAGTGGGGGCCAGTTTCATATCGTTCCTCTTACATAGATTATTGATTATCAATAACTGATTATCGAAAAAAGACAATCTAGTAATTGTGACTTTTTTGAAAAAATGGGTCGTCCCTGCAAAGAATCCTTTGTCATGAAACGGTTTTTTGGGCTTGTATGGACGCGGAGGAAACCGCGTCATGACACTCTATATTCTCGGGCTAGCAATCTTTTTTGGTCTTCATCTCTATTCCGCGCTGCGATCAAGAGCGCCGGAAAAGGACCTTCGCGCTCGATTCGGTGAAGGGCCTTATATGGGGCTCTACAGCATCATATCGCTGATCGGCTTTGTCATGATCATATATGGCTTTGGGGCCACGCGCGGGGCAGGGGTCTTGTATGTCCCGCCCACCTGGATGGCGCATACCAACCTTGTCCTGACCATCCCGGCGATGATTCTGCTCGTCGCATCGCAGATGCCAGCCGGTCGAATCAAGAAAATCAGCAAGCACCCGATGCTGCTGGCCATCAAATTCTGGGCTTTAGGGCACTTGCTCGCCAATGGCGAACTGAACTCTGTGCTCCTGTTCGGGAGTTTCCTGGCCTATGCCATTTTCGACCGCATCATGGTCAAGCGCCGAGGCGACAATGGGCCAGGGCCGGAAGCGACTTTGAATCCGGTTATGGACATTATCTCGATCGTCGCCGGCCTGGGGATCTGGGCCGCAATCGCGTTCTGGCTGCACCCGATTCTGTTCGGTGTTGTCGCGATGCCGGCCTGATAGCTCTGCAGCGAGCAGCCTTGTGTTGAAAGGGCGCTCTGATAAAGCGAACGCATCAGTAGAATGAAGTGGGGACCGCATGTCCGCTCAAACCAAGACGCGTCGTAAAACGGTGCGCGACATTGCCAAAGCCAAAAGCGGTGATCCGCTGGTCTGCCTGACCGCCTATGACGCTCAAATGGCGGCGATTCTGGATCCACATTGCGATATATTGCTGGTCGGCGACAGCCTCGGCATGGTGGTGCATGGATTGCCCTCCACTGTTGGGGTCACGATGGAGATGATGATCCTGCATGGGCAAGCGGTGATGCGCGCGTCGAACCAGGCTTTCGTCGTCGTCGATATGCCGTTTGGCTCGTATGAAACGAACGCGGATCAGGCCTTTCTCAACGCTGCCCGGATCATGCAGGAAACTGGCTGCCAGGCGGTGAAAATCGAAAGCGGGGCTTATGCCGCGACCCAGATTGCGCACATGGTCGAGCGCGGCATTCCCGTCATGGGGCATGTTGGATTGCGCCCACAGGCGATCAATGTGGATGGCGGCTTTCGGGCCAAGGGTCGGACCCAGGATGAATGGTCCAGGGTCGTTGACGAGGCGGTCGCGGCAGATCAAGCGGGCGCGTTCGCCATCGTGGTCGAAGGAGTTGCACCGGATCTGGCTGACAAGATCACCGCCTCGGTCGACTGTCCGACCATCGGAATTGGCGCGTCGTCCGGCTGTGACGGGCAAATCCTCGTCACCAATGATCTTTTGGGGATGACCGATTGGGTGCCGAAATTCGTCAAAAAGAACGCAGATCTGAAATCCGTCATTAGCGCAGCTGCAGAAACCTATGCGAATGAGGTCCGATCCCGCGCCTTTCCGGGCGAAGCTCAGACCTATAAACTGTCGAAAGTCGCTTCCAGCTAACCTTGTCCGTTGCGGCCCGCGACGGGCGCGGCTAGGGTGCGCCCGATTGCGTAGAATATTTTCTCTGGAGACTGTTTTTGGCTGACATTTTTGAAGAAGTCGAAGAAGGTTTACGCCAGGATCGGCTCACCGGTCTTTGGAAGAGATTTGGCGTGCTCGCCTATATCGCCGCGGCTGTGCTGATTGGCGGTGTGGCGTTGAATGAGTATCTTAAATCACAATCTGTCCAGACGACGAAGACCGAAGCGTTGCGGCTCGAATCTGCGCTGAATGAGGTCGAGGCCCGGAATTACGAAGCGGCGGCTTCGCAACTGGTATCGATCATTGGCGATGATATCGCGCCATCGAAAGTTGCTGCGCATTATCTTGCCGGAGTCCGCCTTGACGGCAATGGAGACGTCCTGGCCGCCGCTGACGTACTCGGCGAGGCTGTGGGGGCCGCGGAAGATCCAACCGAGAAACTGGCCTTGATCAAATCGGCCTATCTCAAGGCGGATACGTCGACCCGCAGCGAACTTGAAGGCGTGTTGGCGCCGTTGTCTCAGGACGATGGACCATTTGGCGCGCTCGCCAAGGAATTGATCGCGGCGAAAGCGCTGCAGGATGGCGATATAGAATTTGCCCGCCGCGAATTCAGTTATCTGAGACTTGCCCAAAATGTGCCACTTGGCGTGGTTACACGAGCCACGCAAGCGCTCGAAGCTCTACCGCCGGTAAGCGAAGAGATCCCTGAGGCCGTTCCGACGGACTCGCCAGATTTGCCCGCCGAGCCTGAAACCGGCGAACCGACTGAGGAGGCGCCCGAATGAGCGTTCGATCCGTATCCAGACTCGCACTGATCCTGGCCGTGTCCGCCAGCCTGGCGGGATGCTCTATACTCGATCGCGGTCGGGCCGACCGTGAAGCGCAGGCAGAACTTGAAAAAGAAGGTCGGATCACAATGGTATTGGGCGATGATGCCCTTGAACCGGATCCGAGCCTGCTCAGTGAAGTGATCGCACTGCCAGCAGCGCGTGAATTGACGGAAGGATGGCCGCAAGCCGGCAGTCGCGCCAGCAAGGCGATTGGCCATATCGCTGTCGCGAGCGAGCTGGACGTCGCCTGGCGCGCCCGGGTCGGCGACGGGTCTGACCGCCGCTCGGCCTTGAGCACACCGCCTGTTGCCTCTGATGATACGATCTACACGATTGATTCCCGCCAGATGATCGTCGCGACGGATGCCACTTCCGGCGATCGGCGCTGGAGTGAGCAACTCGATTCGAACAATCGCCGGGACGGCACCGGGATCGGGTCCGGCATTGCCCTGGAAGGCGATCGTTTGGTGATTGCCAGCGGCTTTGGATTTGTCGCGGCGTTCGACGCCAATAATGGCAGCGAACTTTGGCGCACCGAAACTGAAGCGCCAATGACCGGATCACCCACGATCAAGGATGGGCGGATCTTCGTTTCATCGAATAATAATGAAGTGCTCGCCCTGGATCTGGACTCTGGCGATCTGTTGTGGAGCGATCAGGCGATTGCAGAATCAGCGCGGGTGCTCGGGTCGCCGAGTCCCGCGGCGGTTGAAGATATTGTGGTCGCGCCATATTCCTCTGGCGAAGTGATTGCGTATCTCGCCGCGAACGGGCGGCGTTTGTGGAGCGAAGCCCTGGCCAGCGTCGGCCAGTTCACACCGATCTCCTCCATCAATGATATTGGCGCGCGGCCTATTCTGGGCGGCGGCCTGGTCTTCGCAGCGAGTCAGTCCGGCGTTCTGGCGGCGATTGACGGTCGAACCGGTAACCGAGTCTGGCAACAGCCAATTGGCACCACTCAGGCGCCAGCTCTGGCCGGGGAATATCTGTTCATCATGGGCGTCGAAGCCGAGCTGGCCTGTATCAAGGCTGGGACCGGTCAGGTCGTCTGGGTCAAATCGCTGCAAAAGTTCGAGAAAGAACGTAAGCAGGAAGGTCGATTGACCTATGCCGGTCCGATCATCGCGTCCAATCGTATCCTGGTGGTTTCGTCCAAAGGTGAGCTGATTGCGTTTGATCCGCAGAGCGGGAATGAAATCGACCGCTTGAAAATTGGCGATCCTATCTATATCGAGCCGATTGCTGTTCAGGACAAATTGATCGTTCTGACCGATGACGCGCGACTCGTAGCCATTCGCTAAGGCTGTCGAGCGCGCACGACCGATCTAACCGAGGCGCGCCATGCCATTGAAAATCGCAATTGTTGGACGCCCCAATGTGGGCAAGTCGACGCTGTTCAATCGTCTGGCCGGCAAGCAATTGGCGCTGGTCGATGATCAACCCGGCGTCACGCGCGATCGCAAGGAGGCGGAAGGCCGCCTGGCGGATCTGCCGCTGATCCTGATCGATACAGCCGGTTTTGAGGATGTCTCGGACGACTCGCTCGAGGCGCGGATGCGGCAACAGACAGAAATTGCCATACGCGAAGCTGAACTGGCGCTGTTCCTGATTGATGCCCGCGTGGGGGTCACTGCGATGGACGAGCGGTTCGCCCAGATCCTGCGCCGCGCTGATATGCCGATCGTTCTTGCCGCCAACAAGGCGGAAGGCAGCGCTGGCGATCAAGGCCTGCTCGAGGCCTGGAATCTGGGACTGGGAGAGCCAGTCGGCCTGTCAGGCGCGCATGGCGAGGGCCTGTCCGATCTCTATTCCGGCATTCGCGAAGCCCTCGGCGAAGAAGCGTTCGAAGAGGCCCTGAAAGAGGAAGAGGCTGAAGAACAGGATACGTTCAATCACGGCATCCTCGATCAGCTTGAAGGCCTGGATATGGATGATCCATATCTCAACGAATCCAAGCTTGAAGCGGCGTTCGAAAAAGCCGGTATCGACGATGATGCCGAAGGCTCGGCGATTGAAGAAGCCAAGGCCGCCACCAAGACGCGGCCGATCCGATTGGCGATTGTCGGCCGACCCAATGCGGGCAAATCGACCTTGATCAATCAACTGGTCGGCGAACAGCGCCTGCTGACGGGGCCGGAGGCCGGCATTACCCGCGATTCCGTCACGCTGCGCTGGAACTGGGAAGGCCGTGAGGTCCGCCTTGTTGATACGGCCGGCCTGCGCAGGAAATCCAAGGTTCAGGAACGCCTCGAAAAAATGTCGACCGGCGAGACGGTCCGCTCTCTGAAATATGCCGACGTCGTGGCGCTGGTCATGGATCCCGAGGATTCATTCGAGAAACAGGATCTGCAAATCGCTGATCTCGCCATCCGGGAAGGGCGCGCCGTGGTGTTCGTCATTTCCAAATGGGATACGATCAAGAACCATGGCATGGCGATGAAAGAGCTGGAGCGGCGACTGAAAGAGCACTTGCCGCAAGCCAAAGGGGCAGCGCTTGTCACCCTGTCCGGATTGACCGGGAAACGGGTCGAGCGGCTGATGCCCGCCGTTGCCAAGGCGTATGATGATTGGTGCGCTAGGGTGAAGACCGGGGATCTGAACCGGTGGCTGCGTTACATGATTGAGCGCAATCCACCGCCAAGTGTCCAGGGCAAGCGCATCAAGCCGCGCTATATGGCGCAGATCAAGGCGCGGCCGCCAACTTTTGTTCTGATCGCGTCCCGCGGTGATCAGATGCCGGAACAGTATAAGCGCTATCTGGTCAATGGATTGCGCGAAGCTTTTGATCTGCCGGGCGTTCCGATCCGGTTGCACGTCAAGCAAGGCGCCAATCCTTATGCCGACAAGGCGCGCCGAAAGCGATAATACCGACTTGTCGCTTGTTTTAGTGACATAAACTCCACTTTAAGTAGTTTCATGTATGGCCTGTTTCGTAGGAAACGCCATGATTGAAACAGCTAATCCGCTTGCGAACGACAATACGGCGTCGGGTCTCTCTCATCCGATGTCGCAATTCTATGCGCAATTGATCGCTGAGAACTCAACGGATCCGATTGCCATACTGGATGCACAAGCGCGCATGGAATGGGTCAATGCCGCCTATCAAGCGCGAACCGGATATTCGCTTGAGGAATGCGTCGGCAAGACGCCTGGCGATTTGCTGACCGGACCAAAGACAGACCGCAGCACCCTGAGAGATTTGATGCGGGCAGGGGTCGAAAAGCGATCCATGCAGTGCGAAGTGCAACAATACCCCAAATCTGGCGATCCATATTGGGCAGAAATCACGCTCACACCCATTCTCGATGAGCGCTATGAACTGACACATTATCTGGTCGTCGCGCGCGATGTGACCGAGCGCCGAACGCTCGAGCATGATCGTGCGGTTGCGCGGGCAAATGAGAAACGCCGCCAGGCAGAGCGCCGGGTGCTCGCCAAGACGACTGAGTGGCTGTATGCGGCCCGGTCGCTGGAAGACCTGTACAATGTCGTTGAATGTTGTGCACCAAAGCTGATGCCGAATAGTAGCGGGGCGTTATACATCTATTCGAATTCCCGAGATGTCCTGGACCTCGCCGTGGGGTGGGGGGACTCGCCACCGCCGGATTATATTGAGCCAGATGATTGCTGGTCGCTCCGGCGCGGGCGGGCCTATCATTACGGCACAGAAGACATCGAATTCGAATGCGGCCACTATCATGAAGGCATCACGTCTTCCTTCTGCCTGCCGCTTCTGGCGCATGGCGAAACGATCGGCATGCTTTGGAGCTACTCGACCGAGGAAGACACGTCAGAAGACGATCATCATTCCCGATATTGGGATGTCGCATTGATGTTGGCGGAACAGGTCAGTCTGACCATTGCCAATGTTCGCTTGCGTCAGGAATTGCAGGATCGCTCGATCAAGGACTCTCTCACGGGGCTTTGGAATCGTCGCTATTTCCTCGATTGCCTGCGACGTGAAAAGTCGCGCGCAGACAGCAATGAGCTCGGCTTTGCGCTCATCTCAATCGATATTGATCACTTCAAGCGGTTCAATGACCATCATGGTCACGATGCAGGTGATCTGGTTCTGCGGCGTGTCACGGCAGAACTGGTCAATACGGCAGGGTCGGCCGGAATGGTGTGCCGCGTTGGCGGCGAAGAATTGGCGGTCATCTGTCCAGACTTGAACGAAGAAGCTGCGATGACTCTGGCGCACCGGTTACACAATGCGGTCAAGCGTGTGGAGATCGTCTATCAAGGCGAAATCCTGCCTTGCGTGACCTTCTCTGCCGGCGTCGCCACCTATCCGTCGGATCACAGTTCGATCGACGAGTTGATGCGCAATGCGGACAATGCGCTCTATCAGGCCAAGCGGGCGGGCCGGGATCAAGTTATCCTGTTCGAAGCGGATAGTGATGATCGCTGGGTGCTTGCGCGCGACCGCGCAGACTAGGCGCCAGCCAGCAATTCACGCACGTCAATCCGGGCATTGTTTCGTGTTTCACTTGCCTCGAGCAGCGGCACCATGTGTGCCGCCACATCTTCTGGCGGCGGCAAGGTCATCGGGTCTTCTCCCGGCATCGCATCGGCGCGCATCTGTGTCCGCGTCGCGCCGGGATCAAACAGATTTACCCGCAAGGTTGTCGCCGCATTCTCATCCGCCCAGGCATAGACCAGGGCTTCGAGTCCGGCCTTGGAGGCTTGATAAGGTCCCCAGAACGCGCGCGGGCGGGGTACGACGCCAGATGTTACGAACAACGCCCGTGGAGCGTCCGACTGCCGCAGCAAAGGATCGAGCACCCGGATCAGGCGCCAATTGGCGTTGAGATTGACGTCGATGACGTCATCGAATTGGCGTACACCCCCGGCCTGCAACGGACCAATCGTGCCCAGCAGACCAGCATTGGCCAGCAAACCGTCCAGGCGCCCGAACTTTTCCGCAATCGCATGACCAAGGGGCTCAAAGGCCGCTGCGTCCTTCAGATCGAACGGAATGAGCGTCATGGAGCCGCCCATCGCCCGCACTTCATCGTCCAGTGTTTCCAGTGCCTTCTTGGACCGCGCCAGACCAATCACATGATGGCCGGCTTTGGCGAGTGCGAGGCAGGCAGCGCGGCCGATGCCTTGCGATGCCCCAGTAACAAGCGTGATACGTTTTTCCATGCGCGCGCCGTAGCGAAGCTGAGCGGACTAGTCCAGAAGTGAAAGCTGTCTTTCTTTGCTGCTCTCATTCTGGTCGTGGTCGATCAGCCGGGTTGGGTAGTGGCCGGTAAAGCAATGATCGGCGAAAGCCGGGGTCTCTGCATCATAGTCCACGCCGATTGCGCGGTAGAGGCCCGGCACAGACAGGAAGCCGAGGCTTTCAACTTTCAGATAGTCGCGCATCTCTTCCAGCGAATGATTAGCGGCCAGAAGTTCCGTCCGATCCGCCATGTCGATGCCATAGAAATCCTGGTGCGTGATGGGCGGGCTTGCTGAGCGGAAATGGATTTCCTTGGCGCCGGCTTCCCGAACCATCTGCACGATCTTGCGCGAGGTGTTGCCGCGGACAATCGAATCATCGACCAGCAGCACGCGCTTGCCCTCCAGCACAGCCCGGTTCGGCGAATGCTTGCGCGAGACAGCGCGCTGGCGTCCGGTCTGCGTCGGCTGAATAAAGGTCCGCCCAACATAGTGAGACCGAATAATGCCGAGTTGGAATGGAATGCCCGCGGCTTCTGAAAATCCGATCGCGGCGGGGACGCCGGAATCAGGAACCGGTACGACAACATCGATATCGGCCGGATGTTCTGCTGCCAGTTGATGTCCCATCTTGCGGCGCACTTCATAAACAGAACGGCCTTGAACCACGCTGTCCGGGCGCGCGAAGTAAACATATTCAAACAAGCAGGGGCGAACCGGCTGCGACGGGAACGGATTGTAAGACCTTACGCCTTCATCATTGATGATGACGACTTCGCCCGGATCGATCTCTCTGACGAGTTCGGCGCCCATCAGGTCCAGCGCGCAGGTCTCGGAGGCCAGGACATAAGCTTTGCCGATCTGACCGAGAACGAGGGGGCGCAGACCGGACGGGTCACGCGCCCCGATCAGCTTCTTGTTGGTCATGCCGACAAAAGAAAAGCCACCCTCAATTTGACGGATGGCATCCAGGAAACGATCGGCAACACTGTCTTGGTCGCTGCGGGCAAGGAGATGCAGAATGACCTCCGTGTCCATGGTCGATTGAAATATCGATCCGCGGCGCACGAGCCTCTTTCGCAAGGCCCGGGCATTGGTCAGATTGCCATTATGCGCGATCGCAAATCCGCCCGTGTCGAGGTCGGCATAAATCGGTTGAATGTTGCGAATGGCGGGCTTGCCTTGCGTCGAGTAGCGATTGTGTCCGATGCCGCGATCGCCGGGCAGACGATCGGAAACGTCGCCGCCAAAATTCTCGCCAACCAGGCCCATATGACGTTCGCCGTGAAACTTGCCGCCATCAAACGTGGTGATGCCGCAAGCTTCCTGCCCGCGATGCTGCAGCGCGTGCAATCCGAGGGCAACAAGAAGCGATGCTTGGGGGTGGCCAAAGACGCCTACGACGCCACATTCCTCGCGAGGCTTGTCGTCATCATGGTCAAACAACATTCGACTAACCCTCACGGTCTGTTCGTGCGCGGATTATTCTGACGCGGTCTCCACGTCAAGTTCAGATATCTGTGATGTCCGCTCCGCGAGCTCCGGTGCGCGGTCTCCAAGATAATTCGCACCGGCTGCAATCAAGGGGTAAGTCCTTGCTTGTGTTACGAATTCCGGGATCTGATCCCGGTCCATGGCGAGGTTGAGCAGGTAGACAAAGAAAATCAGTACAACCCCGCCGCGGGCAAATCCGAACAGGCCGCCAGCGACCCGATCCAGCAATCCGATTCCATCAACGCCCTGAATGGTCTTGGAGAGATTGGCCCCAAACCAGGCGACCGCGACATAGACCAGCAGGAACACGACGACAAAAATGATCGCGTCCGGCATCCAGTCTGGCGAATTGGTCGGCAACAAGTTATCCAGCTGAACTACGAAATACTTGCGGGCGAAGAAGGCTGCGGCAATCGCCGCGATGAAGGCGCCCAGCGTGGCAAGCTCGCGCATGAAGCCGCGGGCCAGTGCCATCAATGTCGAGACGATCACAATCACGATCGCCACGGCATCAAAGGCTGTAAGGGCTTCCATCATTGGGCAGCTTCCGGTGCGATCAACTCTACTAAATCAGATAGGCGCTTGATCGGCGTAATCGTCAAGCCTTCTATCGCTGTTGGACTGCCATCTGGCACGAAGGCGCGCTCGAAGCCGAGCCGCGCCGCTTCCTTCAGTCTTTGCTCCATGCGCGCGACGGGGCGGATCGCGCCGGACAAGGCCACTTCGCCGAAATAGATCGACTTGCTGGGGCCCGGATTGGTCGCCGCTGAGGTCAGCAATGCCGCGGCAGCCGCCAGGTCGCCGGCAGGTTCGCTCATGCGATATCCGCCCGCGACCGACAAATAGACATCGCGCCCGCCAAGCGACACACCGCATCTTGCCTCGAGCACGGCCAGCAGCATGGCCAGGCGATTGCTGTCCCAGCCGACAATTGATCGTCGCGGCGTGCCATAAGCGCTCGGTGCGACCAGGGCCTGCACTTCAGCCAGCACGGGGCGTGAGCCCTCCATAGCGGCGAATACGGCGGCGCCGCCCGCATCATCAGCTTCGGTCGACAGAAACAGGGCCGAGGGTTCGCGCGCAGGCGCGAGGCCATATTGGTGCATTTCGAAAATGCCGATCTCATCTGTGGGCCCGAAGCGATTCTTCACGGCGCGCAGGATGCGGAACTGATGACCGCGCTCGCCTTCAAAATAGAAGACGGTATCGACCATGTGTTCGACGACGCGTGGACCGGCAATCTGGCCTTCCTTTGTGACATGCCCGACCAGGATCAAAGCTGCACCGGACTTTTTGGCCCAGCGGGTCAATTCCTGGCCGCAGGCTCTGACCTGACTGACGCTGCCAGGCGCGGCTTCCAGGCTGTCTGACCACATGGTTTGAATCGAATCGATGACCACGAAATCAGGTTTCGCTGACTTCAACGCGGACAACACTTTGCGCAAATCAGTTTCGGTCGCGAGCTGAACCGGGCTGTCGGCAACTTTCAAACGGCGTGCGCGGTCTTGAATTTGCGCGGTTGCTTCCTCCCCAGAAACATAGACAGCGGTCGACCCATTGCGGGCGAGACGGGCTGCGACTTGCAAGAGAAGCGTCGACTTGCCGATTCCAGGATCACCGCCAATCAGAGTCGCGCTGGCCGGTACGATGCCGCCGCCAAACACGCGATCAAGTTCGTCGACGCCAAGGATAATCCGCTCTGGTGGGGCATCATTACCATCTAAGGCCGTGAATTTTGCTTTGCTGTTTTGCTTGCTCCCGGCCTTGCTGGCTTTCAAACCGCCAGGCGGACCGGACGCCGCTTCTTCGGTGAGCGTATTCCACTCGCCGCACGCGTCGCATCGGCCGGACCATTTCGAATGAACCGCACCACAAGCCTGACAAACAAAATGTGATTTCGCCATGTGATCTGCCTAACGGGCTCCGTAAAAATGGGGAAGTGGAATAAGCGGTTGGCGTGTTACAAGTGTAGTAACAAAAAATTCATATTGTTTTTCGATAAGGATGTGCTATACATCGATTCATAGGGAAGAGAGACAAGAACCGAATAACCTCGACAGGAGGAAAGATAATGACTCTACAAAAATCCCTAACCACGATGATTGGATCCGTTGCTGCCTTGGCGATGCTACCCGCTATGGCTGGATCTATTTCGAACGCAAATGCCAAATCACTTGAAGTGTCTATCGCAGGGTATGATCTGTCTGACCCGGCTCATGCGCAAATCGTCTATTACAAAATTCAAAAAGCTGCGAAACGCGTTTGCCGCCATACCTTAGCGCGCGAGACCTTGCGCGAGCGCATGGACCAACGCCAATGCCAAGAGACTGCCATTCAGGATGCCGTTACTCAATTGAATGCGCCGGAACTCACACTCGTCATGCTCGAACGCACTCAACGCTCATAGAGTCGGATAGTCTCTGATACATAAGGGCGCAGCATTTATTTGCTGCGCCCTCTCGCTTTTCTGAGCGGGCTGGCGCAATTTGAAGTCTGACGGAGGAAACAGATGATAAAAATGCCAGAGCAGGGACGGTCTTGGGCAGACGTCAAGGATGACATGATGGCCCGCGGCGCCAAGGATGCCAAATGGCGCGAAGGCCGCACGGCGGTTTATGTGTTCAATGCGGGCGACGAAATTGCCGCCATCCAGAAGGAGGCTTATGCGGCCTTCATGTCCGAGAACGGCCTCGGGCCATTGGCATTTCCGTCGCTGGCACAAATGGAAAAAGAAGTTATTGCAATGGGGCTTGGTCTGTTGCATGGGCCTGACGGCAGCACGGGCGCGATGACCTCCGGGGGCACGGACTCGATTACGATGGCCATGAAGACCGCTCGTGATTTCGCGCGCGCAAGTGGGCGTGCACGAGAACGCGCAAATATCGTCCTGCCTTATTCCGCCCACCTGGCATTCGACAAGGCGGCGCATCTCATGGATGTGGAGATCCGGCGCATTCCGGTCAAAACCGACGGAACCTTCGAAGCAGATGTCGGCGAGATGATTGCGAGCTGTGACCCGGACACGATTATGATGGTCGGGTCGGCGCCGAACTTCCCGCATGGCATCATTGACCCGATTGAAGCGTTGAGCGAGGCCGCGCTTTCGAATGATATCTGGCTTCATGTCGACGCATGCGTCGGTGGTTATTTTGCCCCTTTCGCCCGGATGAATGGTGTCGCTGTTCCGGCATTCGATTTCGAATTGCCGGGCGTACGGTCGATGAGCGCGGATCTGCATAAATATGGCTATGCCGCTAAAGGGGCGTCGACGGTGCTGTTCCGATCCGAAGATTTGTTTGCGCATATGCCGTTTGACATGAAGGAATGGTCAGGGGCGCCGATGAAAACGCCGACGCTCGCCGGTACGCGGCCGGGCGGTGCGATATCCGCTGCATGGGCGGTGATGAATCACCTTGGCATTGAGGGCTATAAGCGCCTGCAGGGTCAGGTCTGTGCGACACGTGAACGGGTGGCGGATGGCGTGAAGCGGCTTGGCTTTGAAGTGCTCGGTAATCCGCTCCTCGGATTGATCGCGTTTCGGCATCCGGATCATCATGCCTTCGCCATTTATGGTGAAATCTATCGCCGAGGCTGGTTTACGTCCGTCACCAAACAGCCGCCGAGCCTGCATTTGATGTTATCGCCCAAACATGCCGATTTCATTGATGATTATCTGACCGATCTCGAAGCGAGTGTTGCGGCAGTTGCGGCGTCAGCGGATGCCGAAAAACTAAAAGTCGACGCGCGTTACAGCTAATCTGCAAAAAAACGATTTCAGCGTTGGACAAGCGCGGAGAGGGGAGCTAATAAGCCGCTTCCCTGTTTGGCCTGCCCGGGTAGCTCAGGGGTAGAGCAGCGGATTGAAAATCCGCGTGTCGGTGGTTCAAATCCGCCCCCGGGCACCATTCCATCCCAGATCGACGCAAAGACAGACAGGCCTCGACCGCTTGTTCGAGACAGTTGTACTCTGCACAAAAGAAACCCCGGATCGCTGGAGGTGCGATCCAGGGTGTCAGGTCTATGTCGCGGGTAAAGCTAGAAATCGTAGCGCAGTTCCACGCCATAGGTTTGCGGACGAGCCTGGAAGCCCAGGTCGAAGGGAGCGCCTGCGTATTCGCTCGGATTGAAGTCCGCATAATATTCTTCGTCGAACAGGTTTCGGCCCCATATGGCCAGGGTCCAATTGTCCCGCTCGATCGCCGCGCGCAGGGACAGGAGATTGATGGGGTCACGCACATCGACATTGTCGATCTGCCAATACTTGTCCCCCTGATATTCATAGTCCGCGCGCAGGACCAGATTGAAACCGTTTTCAAGCGGTTTCACGAATTGCCCCCCGACATTCAGGGTCAATTCCGTGGTTTTCGGGCTGCTCGCCCCAATCACTTGGCTGATATCAACCCCGGAACTGGTGAGAAACGCTTCGAGGTCAGCGCTGCCAATCGACTTGATCTCGGAGTCGGTGAAGCCGAGGCCGCCATACAGTGTCAACTCGTCTGTCGCCTGGAATTGGACGTCCATGTCAAACCCGGCAATGTCGACTTCGTCCAGATTTGAGATGATTTGCGAGATCGTGCTGACATCGACAAAGAAGAACTGGAAATCGTCGCTCTGGGTCATGAAGGCCGCCGCATTCAAGACGCCGCGCCCGTCGGCAAATTCAGATTTGAAACCGACTTCGAAATTGGAGAGCGTTTCGTCATCGAACTCTTCAAGCACGACACCCGGCGCGTTAAACCCACCTGACCGGAAGCCCGTACTATAGGTGGCATAGCCCATGACCTGTTCCGTGAAATCATAGCTCAGCGTCACCTTTGGCTGGAATGAGTCGAATGTCTCGCTGCGATCCGATCCGGCTGTTCCGGGAATGGTTTGATTTCGCTCATCTTCATCATAGCGCGCCCCGATTTGCAGCGTCGCGCGATCATTGAGGTCAAATTCGACTTGCCCGAACAGGGCCCAGGCCGTGTTCTCGTTCGCCTCATTGCGATCAATGATCACCACTCCGTCGACAAACTGGCTGGCTTGACCGTCCAGGTCGAGAAAGGCCCGGGTGCGGAGGTCGCGTTTCGTATCGAGATAATAGGCGCCGCCGAGCCAGCGAAAGGCGCGATCATCCGGCGACACAAAGCGCAATTCGTGACTGGTCAGCTCGACCCCAAGATTCTGGCCCTGACCCAGTTCACCAAAAGCGCCAAACGTGCCCTGCGTCGGATTCGAGAAGTCGAGATCGGCCCGGTAGATTTCTTTCAGATCCGTGTAGCCGAGAATGTAGGTGGCTATGGTGTCACCCAGCGCCCATTCCGCCTTGGCGGTGAATTCAGTTGTCTCAGCCTCGGTGAATCCTGCGAAATTCGATGTCGGGTCAAAAATATCATTGGCGTCATTGTCGCTTCTGAAATCAGGATTGTTTCCGCTATTGACGATCGTGTCATAGCTGGAACCGGCATCGACATCATTATAGGCGGCGCGCAAGTCGAGCGAAAAACGGTCATTCGGCGTGAAAGCCAGCTTGCCGCGGACTGAGAGGTCCTGATCGACAAAATCAACCTCCTGTCCGAGAAAGGCGTTCTCGATCAGGCCGTCGGTTTGGTAATGACTGGCGGACAATCGATACAGCAATGTGTCTTCGATGATCGGGCCGCTAATGCCGCCCTGGACTTGATAAGCGCCGCCATTTGCAGCTTCCGCACTCGCAAATCCTTCGATTTCATTGGTCGGCTGAGCGGTGACAATATTGATCGCGCCGCCAATTGCGTTGCGGCCATAGAGCGAGCCTTGAGGGCCCTTTAGCACCTCAATTTGTTCGACATCGAAGAGCGGCATCTTGAACTGTTTCTGATTGTTCTGCGGCACCCCGTCGACAATGATCGCCACCGGCGAATCGGCATTGTTGATCTGCGTCACACCGCGAATGACGACAAAGCTGTTCAGATAAGTGAACGAGTCATCGAAGGTGACGTTTGGCGTCAGGGCGATAAAATCCTCGGTTGACCGCATGCCGGCATCTTTGATGGTTTCGGCGGTAAAAGCTGTGACAGCGTTCGGGACATCCTGAAGGGATTGTTCGCGAAACTGCGCGGTCACGGTGACCGTGCCAAGGCGCCTGTCGGCATTATCGGATGCATTGCCCGTCTCCTGGGCGATCGCAGCCTGGGGCAGGGCCGTGGCCAAGCCCGCGGCCCAGACCGATGCGAGAAGTTTGGTTTTGAATGTCGTACCCATGATCGGATCCTTCTCAATCAAGATTGTTGTGGCAAGGGGAGCGTCTCGATGGGGGCGTAGTCCTCATCAAGACCAAAACAGCGCGGATGAACGAAGTTCAGCGCTGCCTCCGTACGCAGTAATTTCGGGGCTGCGGCGGCAATCACTTTGACGCGCTGACCGTATCGCAGGGATTCAGTTGGGATTGGCTCAGCGGTTTCCCGGTCTATGACGGTGATCAAGTCGGGAACGATGGCAAGCAGGGTGTCGCCTTCCTTGGCAAGCAAGTTCTCGTTTTGGAATTGCAAATCCAGCAGTCGATCCGGATTCGTCATGTCACTGATCTTGCAGTGCCCGGTCGAGAATCCGCCTGTGGTTTCACGCCGCAAATCGATGATTTTCCCGTCGAAAAGTTCTCGACCATGTCCATACGTTTCGGAATCAGAGAGATACCGAATGAGTGCGCCTGATGCGTCTCCGCGCTTGCGACCGGCTTCGATGGCGCGTCCGATATTCAGCGCTTCTGTAAGCGTCTCGTGGATGGTGGCGCGCTTCACATCAGCGCCCGTCATGGGATAGCCCGCGACGATACAGCTCAGCCCCATATGAACGGCCAGGGTGCGAACAAAGCCTTCTGCGGTTGCCGCATCACCGGTCTCGACAATGGTCGAGTTGAGATGTTCGTCAACGATCACAAAGGGCGTTGCAGAAACGCCCTCGAAATTCATCACAACCATTTGAATTTCTGGAAAAGCGCGGCCCATACCATCAGCATTGAGCAAGGGCAGTCCCAATCGCGCTGCGGCGACGATGGGGAGTGTCGAGTTCACCCCACCGATTTCCGCCGGCATCAGGGCGTCAATGGGTTTTCCGATACGCTGTGACAGACGCTCAATCGCCAATTCAATATCATCGCCAGACGCGGCTTTCTCGTTGAGCACAGTGGGCGCGCCAAGCATCGCGATAAAGGCCACAGTGGCGTCATCATCAAGTTGCGAGGGATGGATAATCTGCGGATGTCCAAATGTGCGGATCGCCGCCTGCGCCATCAATCGGCCGATATAGGGGTCACCGCCACCCCCAGTGCCGAGAAAAGCTGCGCCGCGCGCGAAATCGTGCAAGTCAGCTTCTGACAGGGTCAGGTTGGTTTGGCGTGTGTCATCCTCGACACCGGCCTGTTTTGTGAGAGGACTTTTCAAACCCATCATAACGCTCCCTGGGTTAGCGCGAGGTCGCCGGCTACTTTGACGCGCAGCCGCACAGCGCCGCCGGGTATGTAAGCCAGCGGAACCTCTTCCATATCCAAGATTTCGATACTGCCCGGAATGGCGCCCGCCACGATTGCCTTTTCCCTGGCCTCGGCCGTAGCTTGTTCGATCGCGGTGTCTCTGCCGATCGCGTCATATGAGAAAACTTTGTCAATCTCTCCGCCGACCTGGGCGATCGAGGCGCCGATGGCATTGGCAACTCCGGCTTCAGCCTGGACCAGAGTTTCCGAGACCCCTTCAAGGTCGCGCTGGATCAGAACCGCGCCGCCGCCAACCAGAATGAGGGGCGTGCCATCGCCGCTGGTTTTCATCCGGTCAATACCGTCCTCAACCATTCTGTGGAGCTCATCAATTCCAGCCGAGACGAGCGCCGCATTCAGGGATTTCACCCGTGCTGCGTCACCAATATCCGCATACCCCGCCGCGACCGCGAGGTCGGTCGCCGTCAGCGTGTCGCCGCCAAAGACCAGCGCGCGCTGTGTCAGTTCAAAGCCGACGGAATCGGGCCCAATCGCGACGCTGCCATCTGATTGCGAGCGAACAATGCTGCCGCCGCCGAGGCCGAGCGCGGTGACATCCGGCATGCGAAAATTCGTGCGAACGCCGCCAATATCGACCTGCAGGGAAGACTCGCGCGGGAAGCCGCCGCGCAACACGCCAATATCGGTCGTTGTCCCACCAATGTCTGCGACCATGGCATCTTGCAACCCGGTCAGGAACGCTGCGCCTCGCATCGAATTGGTTGGACCTGAGGCGAATGTCAAAACCGGGTAGGCCTTGACCATGTTTGCATTCATCAGCGTGCCATCATTCTGGGAAACGAAGAATGGGGCAGTGATGCCGAGCGTCCTGAGCGCGCGTTCAAACCCTGTGACGGTCTCGGTCGCCAGAGTTGTCAGGCTGGCATTCATCAGTCCCGCATTCTCACGCTCCAGAAGCCCCATTCTGCCAATCCTGGACGAGCGCGTGATCGCTGCGTCAGGATGCTCTTGTTGAGTGATGGCGAACGCACGGTTTTCCATCTCGTCATTGATGGGAGCGAATAGTGCGGACAGGGCGATGGCATTGATGCCTGCACGTCGATAGGTGCGCGCCGCATCGGCAATTGCACCTTCATCCAGCTCTGAATTGATCCGGCCATCATAGTGGTAGCCGCCACGAACCGAGACTGCATGACCGCCAAGCGCTTTTTGAATGTCCTCTGGCCAGTCGGAGAATGGAGGAAGCGCCTGGGCTGCCGGTTTAGCGATCCGAATGGCGCCCACCTTGTCCAGCGATTTGCGCTGCACGAATGCATTGGTGAAGTGCGTTGTGCCGATGCTGACGGCGGCAATATCGGCGCCATCAATGCCGCCGTCATTGAGGACTGATGAGATGGCAGTGACGATTCCATCGCTGACGGTCATTGTTGTTTGGGATTTCACTTTCGCGACGACCCGCGTGCCGTCCATCAGGACGGCATCGGTGTTCGTTCCACCCACATCAACTCCAATGCGCACGCCTGCGACTCCCAATCTAAGGTTGGGATGAAGCTAGGCCTGAATCCGATCGTCCCGAAACACCCACCCGGGTAGGTGGTGATCGAAGTTCGGGTAGGTTTTGAGCATTTTTGAGAGAAGGTCAGAGCGCGCGACTTTTAAATCACATCGGCCCGCAGGCACACGCTGATAGCTTCCGCGCGGCTTGAGACGGACAGTTTCTGGAACACATTCTTGAGATGAAATTTCACTGTATTGGGCGAGATGGACAAGGCGAATGCGATCTCTCGATTGGTGCGGCCCGCCAGGACTTGTCGCATGACGTCGGTTTCCCTGTCGCTGAGTATAGAGGGGTCGTCAGAGCTGTCCTCATTTCGCGTATCAATGTCAGATATGAGCTCAGCCAGAAATCTGTCCCTTAATCGTCTCGCACCAGATTCTCGCGAGTCTGCGGACACGGTCTTGATCAAGTTTGCGGCGGCCAATCCTTCTTCGATGATGGCTCGCTTGAACCCTTCAAACCGGGCAAAAGACAAGACAGTCTCGAATATCGCGCCGGCGTCGGCATGATCGCCAAGCTGGTGCTTCGCAATCCCTTCGAGCAATTTCAGTTTGATGAAGCCGCGAATAAGGTCGCTGCGTTTGTGGATGTCTGCCCATTTTTCAAAATGAGCTGCGGCCGCATCGGGCTTATGCTGACGCAGCAGATTCCGGCCCTCTGCAAGAATGCGCGGCAAGTCACTCAACTCAAAACCCTGATCGGAGACGGGCGCTTGCAGGAGGTCAGCATCCTGATCCGGAATGGGCGCTTGATATCTCAGCCTCAAATCAATCAAGGCGAAACGCACAAACGCTTCAAGCCGCGGGAGTTGTCTGATCCTCGCAACTCTCTGCGCCCTGATGACGGTCTCCTGAATGCGATCCCACGCACCGTGAGCCGCTGCGATGGCCAGGTCGGTCTCATAGGCAACGAAATATACCTCAATCCAGGCATCACATTGTTCAATGATCGGAAACGCTTCATCGAGATACGCTTGTGCCTGAACCAGATCATTCTCTTCATAGGCAATCGCTGCCGCATAGGCCGCGCCAAGCGCATAGAGTTCAGCGCTCTTGCCATAATGCTCTTCGATCAGCTCCATACCCTGCATCAAGGTTGACTTTGCATCGCGGAGGCGCCCGGTGACAAACAGCGCAAAGCACTGATGGAAATACAGGAAAACCTCGCCATACAACGCATTCAGCGCGCGATAATGCCTGATCGAGGCGTCCCCCTCTCGCAAGGCGCTCTGGAACTGATTGGTGCGGTTGTGCAGCCCGCACAGCAGATTCAAGCGGGTCGATTGCAGGAAGTGATCATCGCGCGGGGAGGTCAGCTCAAGGTCTTCCAGTGCCTGGATTGTATCTGACGTGCGTGCCTTGAGGTCGAAATAAACAGAGATCATGCCATCAAAGATGGTCAGCTCACTGCGAAAGATCGGGTCCTGTTGATCATCGGCCTTGTAGAGCTTCTTCAGGTGTTCGTAGGATTGCCAGGCTTCGCTCCATTCTCCGCTCTTCAGTTTCAAATATATGTCGGCCAGCCATGATCTGGGATAGTGGCGTAACCGAGCGGCTGGAATGGCCCGCAAGGCGCGAATGACGGCGAGCATGTCGCCCGTCACGGCTTGACGCCATCCTCCCATGGCTTCGAGGGTCGCGGCGATCAGGTCAGAGTTCTGGCTTTGTAACGCATATTCCAGCGCGTCGCTTTCATGCCCATTCTCGAGCGACCATTTGGAAGCACAGCCATATATCTCGGCGAAATCATAGCTAGAATCGCGCCGCGCCCGCTCGGCCAAAAACTCCGCAAACAAGCGATGATAACGAAACCAGCTTCGGTCTTCATTCAGGCAGGATACGAACAATTCATGCCGCTCAAGCTTTTCCAGGATGGCCCAGGACGAGTTCGAGCCACAGACAGCATCTGCGAGGTCGCCATTCACCCGTCGCAGTGTCGCGGTGTGAAGCAGCAGCGCTTTTTCTTCCTCTGACAACAAGGAGAATACGCGCTCCATGAAATAGTCAGATAGCACACCGCTACGCCCCGATGCCTGGGTGAGCGCTTCATTCAGGGGGACACCGTCGCGAAGCAAGGTCCGGGTTGCGAACAGGGCGATCGGCCATCCTTCTGTCCGCTGCCACAGCTTTTCGGTCAGGGGGTCGTCTGCGGCGACTGTGAGGGAATCCTGAAAGTAAGCTTCGACTTCGCGTTTGGTGAAGCGCAGATCACGCTGCGATACTTCCATGCATCGACCTTGGCTGCGAAGGTCGGAAAGACCAAATGCGCGCGGAATGGATCGTGAGGAAAGGACGAGCGTGGTCTCGGTCAGGATTTCGAGCAACCGACGAATGAGGCGACACGTCGCCGCCGTTGCCGCTAGGTGAAAGTCGTCGAGGAAAATGAAGCGCGGGGCGGTCTTTCGCGACAGCTTGTTCATCATCGCGCTGAAGACGACATCGCATTCGAGGTTTGCCAATACGTTGGGGTGATGCGGAAGCTCATAATCCAGATGACAGCCCGCATGTTTCAGCGCGGCTGTCAGATTGCAGATGAGGGTAAAAGGATCAGCGTCTTCTTCATCCAGCGACACCCACGCGGTGATCCCCGGTTGCTCCGTCAGGGCGGCGTACCATTGGGCGAGCACCGACGTTTTCCCATAGCCAGCTGCGGCCTGGACGAGCACCAATTGCCGATCATTGTGCGCCAGTCGATTCAGGATTTGATCCCGCATCAACAACCGGGTGACGGCCGTATTCGGTCCGAACTTTTCAGGTTTGATCCAGCCTGGTTGCTCCATGAAATGATCCTACCC